>Ga0265325_10000376_pt1 | contig 31396 bp, 22 predicted proteins | sample 41420metaG_FD_202090 | JGI IMG/M metagenome (GOLD analysis project Ga0265325, IMG submission 202090) | Rhizosphere microbial communities from Carex aquatilis grown in University of Washington, Seatle, WA, United States - 4-14-20 metaG | ecosystem: Host-associated > Plants > Roots > Rhizosphere... | reverse complement strand
TCGCGTTCCAGGCGCGCGAGGACAAGCGCGTGGACCGGCGCTCCGGCGTCAGCCAGCGCCTGCCGATCAGCACCCTGGAGAACGTGCTGAGCAGCGCGGAACAGCGCGCCGTGCGCAGCCGCGATTCAGCCGTGGTCGCGCGAGTGGCCGATGTCTACGCGGCCATTCCTTCGATGACGGGGAAATTCGAGCTCGAGTATGAAGGCGAAATGCGCGGCGCCGAGAACATCGCCCGTGAACTGATCCGCGCCGCCGTGGGCAAGACGTTCGGCAAGTACTTCCCGAATGTCAATTTTCAGGCTGTCGTGCAGTGGTTCGAGATCGGCGGCGAATTGAAGGTGGCCGCCAACGCTTCGAGCGCGGAGGTGCTGGCGCAGCTGAAGAAAATCCAGGGCCTCTTCGAACACCTAGAAACCCTCGGCGTGCGCTCGAAGGACGATGCCGCACTGCAAACGAGCGCTGCCGAGTTCATCCTCGAGGGCCTATGGGCACAGAAGCGCATCAATCGCAGTGAAGAGCGCGGCTATTTCGCCGACGCGCGCAAGAATCCGGAGCCCCGCGATCCGCGCGAGCCGTCCGGAAGATTGCCGAGGCGCCAGTTCAACTGAACTGGAAGGCGGTGCCATGAAGTACACAAAATATTCCCGGTACTCTCCCGACGCGGCCGACGACATCGACCTGCAGGAACTCATGAGCCGCATGTCGGATTTCTTCCTGCAAAGCGGCTTCGACAATCAATACGGCATCTACGAAATGGATATGGAGCGCTCGCGCGAGCAGCACATGGAGCAGCTGCGCGAGGCCATCCTGCGCGCCCTGGAAGAGGGCGACCTGGTGCCGCCCGAGTTGATGGAGCAGATGCTCCAGAATCCGGACCTCTCACAGAACAAGGATTTGAAAGAGCTCATCGACCAGATCATCCAGCGCATGGAAGAAGAAGGCTATATCACGCAGCAGCAGTCGGCGCGGGTCACTCCTCCTCCCTCGGAAACGCCCGGCGGCCAGGCGGGAATGGAGGGGCCAAAAGTAGAGGCGCGGTTTGAAATCACCGACAAGGCTCTCGATTTTCTCGGCTTCAAGACGCTCAAAGACCTGCTCGCGTCGCTCGGCAAGAGCAGCTTCGGAAGACATGATACGCGCGACCTCGCTACCGGCGTGGAATCAGGGGGGAGTTCGCGTCCGTATGAGTTTGGCGACACGCTGAATATGGATATCAGCGCGACGCTCTTCAACGCCGTGCAGCGGAACGGTTCGGGCCTGCCGATCGAGCTCGATTATCCCGACCTGATGGTGCACCAGTGCGAGTATCAAAGCTCCTGCGCCACCGTGCTCATGCTCGATTGCAGCCATAGCATGATTCTCTATGGCGAGGATCGCTTCACGCCGGCCAAACGGGTGGCGCTCGCGCTCTCCCACCTGATTCGCACGCAGTATCCGGGCGATTCCCTGCACTGCGTCCTGTTCCACGACAGCGCGGAGGAAATTCCCATCGGCAAGCTGGCCCGCGTGCAGGTGGGCCCGTACTACACGAACACGCGCGAGGGATTGCGGCTGGCGCAGCGGATTTTGTCGCGCCAGAAGAAAGACATGCGCCAGATCGTGATGATCACCGACGGCAAGCCGTCTGCTCTCACGCTCGAAGACGGCAGGATTTACAAGAACGCGTTTGGACTCGATCCGCTGGTGGTCACGCAGACCATGGAAGAAGTGGCCAAGTGCAAGCGCGCCGGCATCCTGATCAATACGTTTATGCTGGCGAGCGATTACAGCCTGGTCCATTTCGTGCAGAAGATCACCGAGCTTTGCCGCGGCAAGGCCTACTTCACCACGCCCTATACGCTGGGACAATACCTGCTGATGGATTACGTGGGGCGCAAGACGCGCAACATTCATTGATTCCCCGGGAACGCCAATCTCCCGATTGGCGGGGTTGGTCGAGAACAAGGAGCGGTAAGGCCTGGTACTACCAGCCCCGCCGCATGGCGGTCGATTCTTGCACCTTGCCTGCGGAAACGCTTCGACAGACGCAATGCGGATGCGGTAATTTTAAAACGTGAGCTTTAAGAATTTTGCTCGTACATTTTTTGGAGGGTGCCACCGGGTGAGCGCGTTGTCGTCGGGAAAAGCAGCGCCCTCGATTTCGCTGTCGACGGTGGAGGGCGAGAAGGTCTCTCTCGCGGACGCGCTGGCAAAAGGCCCCGTGCTTGCCGCGTTCTTCAAAGTCAGCTGCCCCACCTGCCAGTTCACGTTTCCCTTCCTCGAACGTATGTATGAAATGTTTGGCGGAGGGAATTTCACGTTCTGGGCGATCTCGCAGAACGACGCCGAAGACACCCGCAGCTTCGCCGAAAAATACGGAGTGAAGTTCCCCGCCCTGCTGGACGAAAAGGGCTACCCGGTATCGAACCAGTTCGGCCTTACGAACGTGCCGACGATGTTCCTGATCGGGCAGGACGGCACAATTCAGGTCACCAGCGTGGGATTTTCGAAACCCGATCTGGAACAAATCGCCGCGGCGGCGGCGCGCGCCACCGGCAAACCCGCCGTCCCCCTTTTCAAATCGGGCGAAGCAGTCCCGGAATACAAGCCCGGTTGAGGCTCCCGCAACTAGGTTCCGGGCGAACCTTCTTCCCTCAAACGAATCAGTCCTCGATCAATTCCGTCAGTTTTTTCTTGTGCTTGGGAGGCTTGAGTTTCTTGTCGACGATGACGCGCTCCGGCGGAGGCATTCCGATGCCGAGGCGCGCCCGTCGCCGGGCTTCCTTGCCTGCTCGAAACACGGATTTTTTCTTGCGGGGCATATGCGCGGCCACCTGATCTGCCGTTAACGCGAACCTGTAAGATTAACTCGATGAGCCTCGGGCCTTGACAGAGTGGATCGCATCGGTTTGCCTGGCATTTTCTTCCAGCTTCTGCTGCGCGAGCTGCGGCTCGAAGCACCGGCGGCAGCGGGCTTCATACATTCCGCCCGCGCCCACCACGATGAGCTCCTCGGAGGCCACCAGACGCTGCGTGTGCACGGCGGGATTCCCGCAGCGCATGCAGATAGCGAGAAGCTTGGTGATCTCCTCGGCAACAGCCAGCAGGCGCGGCATCGGCTCAAAAGGCCGCCCCATAAAATCGGTGTCGAGCCCCGTGACGATCACGCGCTTTCCTGCATCGGCGAGCCGCGAACACGCTTCCACGATGCTTTCGCCCAAAAATTGCGCTTCGTCGATGCCCACGACCTCGGTGCGCGGCGCCACCTTCTCGAGGATCTCGGTTCCGCTCTGCACCAGTTCCGACGGAATCTCCAGGCCGGAATGGGAGACGATCCCGTTCCTGGCGTAGCGCTGGTCGATAACCGGCTTAAAGATCTGGACGCGTTGCCTGCCGATCTCGGCGCGGCGCAGCCGCCGAATGAGCTCTTCGCTTTTGCCGGAGAACATCGGCCCGACGATCACTTCGATCCAGCCCATGTTGCCCTTCACGATGTCCACGGAGTTCCTTTCCTGACCGCAGTTGTCAGCATACCAAAAATGCACAGGCGCCCCGTTCTCTTCTGACCCGGACGCAGAATCGGGAGGGATTCTTCGCTGGCTCAGAATGACGGCTGACGGTTTATGTGAATTTTAATCGGAGGGTTGCGCGGCCGGCCTCATCTGGCCTCCGTGCACGCGATGCCACCACAGGCTCAGCCGGTCCATATAGAGGTAAACGACCGGCGTGGTGAACAGCGTGAGCATCTGGCTGAACACCAGCCCTCCGGCGATGGTGATTCCCAGCGGTCGGCGAAGCTCCGAACCACTGCCGGTGCCAAACGCCAGCGGCAGCGCGCCGAGCAGCGCGGCCATGGTGGTCATCAGGATGGGGCGGAAGCGCAGGATGCACGCTTGATAAATTGCTTCCGCCGGGCTTTTGCCTTCGCTGCGTTCCACCGAAAGCGCGAAATCGATCATCAGAATCGCGTTTTTCTTCACGATTCCAATCAGCAGGATCATTCCGATCACCGCGATGACGCTCAGGTCGATGTGGAAGAGCATCAGCGCCAGAACCGCGCCCACGCCTGCCGAGGGCAGCGTCGAAAGAATGGTGATGGGATGGATGAAGCTCTCATAGAGCGCGCCCAGCACGATGTAGACGGCCAGCAGGGCGGTGACGATCAAAGCGGGTTCGGTCGCGAGCGACGTGTGAAAAGCTTCGAGCGTGCCGGAATACAAGCCGTGAACCGAACCCGGCATGCCCATGCTTTGTTCCAGTTCGTCGATCTCGCGCGAAGCGTCGCTCAGCGCCACTCCCGGCGCCAGATTGAAAGAGATCGTCACCGACGGGAACTGGCCCTGGTGGTTCACCGCCAGCGGAGCGATCGCCGGTTCATACTTGGCGATCGCGCTCAGCGGCACAACGCCGCCGTTGGACGAATGAATATAAATATCTTTCAACGCGGACGGGTCCTGCCAGAATTGCGGCGCCACCTCCATTACCACGTGATACTGGTTGAGCGACGTGTACATCGTGCTGACCTGGGCCTGCCCGAACGCATCGTAGAGCGTCGAATCGAGGGCCTGCGGCGTGATCCCCAGCCGGGCGGCGGTGGCCCGGTCGTAGACGACCGAGACGCGCAGCCCGTTGTTCTGCTGGTCGCTGTTGACCTCGGTAAAGCCGTGGAGCCGCCTCATCCGCGCGAGCAGGATGGGCCCCCATTTGACGAGGTCATCGAGGTTCTCGCTCTGGATCGTGTACTGAAACTCCGCATTGCTGCCGCGTCCGCCAATATGCAGGTCCTGGCCCGCTTGCAAAAAGACACGCGCGCCCTGCACCGAGTTGAGTTTTGGACGCAGGCGGGCGATCAACTCGCTGGCGCTCACGTCGCGAAATCTGCGGCCCTTGAGAGCCAGGAAGATGTTTCCCGCGTTGATCGGGCCCTGCCCACCTGTGAAGGCGGTCACGTTGCTGATCGCTGGATCGGAATTCAGAATGTCCGAGTAGCGCTTCGTGAGACCCTGCATCATCTGGAACGAAGCGTCCTGGGGACCCTGAATGCCGCCGACCACCGTTCCATTGTCCTGCTCCGGGAAAAATCCCTTGGGCACGATCACGAGCAGATAGATGTTCACCGCAATCGTGATGAATAGAATCGCCAGCGTAAATGCCGGGTGCCGCAGAACCGCCCGCAGGGCCCTTTCATAGCTGTGCAGCAGCCAGTTCACAATGCCTTCGCTGGCGCGGTAGAGCCGCCCGTGCCCGCCTGGATCTTCCTGTTTAAGCAGCCTCGAGCACATCATCGGCGTGGCCGTGAGGGAAACGGCCAGCGACACCAGGATCGAAACCGAAAGCGTTACCGCAAACTCCCGAAACAGCCGCCCGATAATCCCGCCCATCAGCAGAATGGGAATGAACACCGCCACCAGCGACAGGCTGATCGAGAGCACCGTGAATCCGATTTCGCTCGCGCCGCGCAGCGCCGCCTCCAGCGGACGCATGCCCTTTTCCATGTACCGTGTGATGTTCTCGATCACCACGATTGCGTCGTCCACGACGAAACCGGTGGAAATCGTCAGCGCCATCAGCGACAGGTTATCCAGGCTGTACCCAAACAGATACATCGCCCCGAAGGTTCCAATCAGCGACACCGGCACCACCACCGCTGGAATCATTGTGGCGCGTGGGCTGCGCAGGAAGAAAAACACCACCAAAATTACGAGGCATACCGAGACACACAACGCGCGTTCCACATCTCGCACCGAGGTGCGGATGGTGACCGTCCGGTCCAGCAGGATCTGCAGATCGATCCCCGGCGGAATGGCCGCTTTCAGCGACGGCAGCGCTGCCCGCACGCGGTCAACCGTATCGATAATATTCGCGCCGGGCTGCCGGAAGATAATCACCGGGATGGCGTTCTTGCCGTTGACGTACCCGGAGACGCGCAGGTTTTCAACCGAGTCAGTTACTTGAGCCACGTCCGACAGCTTGATCGCCGCGCCTTTGTGGTATCCCACGATCAACGACAAGTAATCCTTCGCCTTGAGCAGCTGGTCGTTCGCCAGAATGTTCGCGGTTGTCGTATCGTCGGAGATCTGGCCCTTGGGAATATTCGCATTCTGGGCGTTCAGCAGGTTGCGCACGTCCGGCAAGCCTAGCCCGTAGCTGTTCAATTGGGTCGGGTTGACGTCGACGCGCACCGCCGGCAGCGCACCACCCCCCACGAACACCTGCCCCACGCCCTGCACCTGCGAAAGGCTCTGCTGCATGATCGTCGACGCCGCGTCGTAGAGCTGCCCGCGGTCGAGCGAACTCGACGTCAATCCTACGATCATCACCGGCGCGTCCGAGGTGTTCACCTTGCGGTAGATCGGGTTGCTCGGCAGGTTGGAGGGAAGAAAGCTGCGCGCGGCATTGATGGCGGCTTGGACGTCTCTTGCCGCGCCATCGATGTTGCGGTTCAGGTCGAACTGCAGCGTGACGCTTGTCGTTCCCAGATAGCTCGCCGAAGTCATCTCGGTGACGCCCGCGATCCGGCCGAACTGGCGTTCGAGAGGCGTCGCGATCGACGAAGCCATGATCTCCGGGCTAGCCCCGGGCAACGACGCGCCCACCGTGATGGTGGGAAAATCAATCTGCGGCAGTGGCGCGATCGGCAGAAAGAAGAAGGCCACGGCCCCCGCGAGCGCAATGGCTACGGTCAGAAGGGACGTTGCGACGGGGCGATGGATGAATGGAGAAGATAAGCTCATCGGTTACTTGCGCGGCGTTTCTGCACTTTAAGGGCGATGCCGACTGCTCTCGGTTACGCAAAGACTGCACAAAGGCTAAAAGACCGGCCGGCGGCTCCTCGCAGCCTTTCGCGGCTATTCGTCGAATCCAGCGGCAGGCTGCTATCTCCAGACTCTTGCGCCATTTACAAATCGAGCCTGCGATGCTTCGCTTTTAAGTGTACATGAGTCGGATGCGCCCGGAAGCCGTTACGTTTCAGCCTCAGGAGGGATCGATTCGTGAGTCGGCTGCCTTCTTTCCGTTCGCCGTTGCTTCTCGCATGTGCCCGAAAAAGAAAAAGCAGATCCCTCACCCATCCGCGCTGCGCGCGCATGGGCTCAGGATGACAACGAAAGGCAAAGGCGAAAGCAACGGCGAAGGCAAAGGCGAAGGCAAAGGCAACGGCGAGAAGCCGCCCACATTGCGGTTTTACCGCGGCGGGCCTTCCCCTCGCACTGAGAGTTTTCTCTTTGTTCTCGTTCGATACAAAGTAAGCTGATACGGTGACGCCGCCCAAAACCGCCTCGCCCCAGCCAGAAAAAGACTGCGTCTTCTGCCAGATCGCCAGCGGCGAGAAGGAAGCACAGGTGGTGTTCGAAGATGACACTTCGCTGGCTTTTCTCGATGCGCGCCCTTTATTCCCGGGCCATTGCCTCCTCATTCCGAAAGCGCATTACGAGACCATCGCCGACGTTCCCAAACACCTCATCGGCACGCTATTCTCCAACGTCCAGGATCTCGCCGCCGTGGTCAAAAGCGCCATGCAGGCCGAGGGAACCTTCGTGGCGGCGAACAACACCGTCAGCCAAAGCGTCCCGCATTTTCACATCCACATCGTGCCGCGCCGGCGCAAAGACGGATTGCGCGGATTTTTCTGGCCTCGCCACGCATATTCGAGTGAAGATGAAATGAATGCGGTTGGAGATATCTTGCGAGCCGAAGTGAAGGCGCAAATCCCAAACCGCTAACTCAGCGCGAGGGCGTAACCCACGATGACCCTAAAAAAATATCAGGAGAAGCGGCGTTTCGACGTCACCACCGAGCCTTCCGGCGGCGAAGGCGGCCCGCAGAAGAAGCCGTCAAAATTGATCTTCGTGGTGCAGAAGCACCGCGCCACGCAGCTCCATTACGACTTTCGCCTGGAATGGAACGGCGTCCTTCTTTCCTGGGCGGTTCCCAAGGGCCCCTCGCCCGATCCCTCGGTGAAGCGCCTGGCGATGCAGGTGGAAGATCACCCCGTCGAGTACGCGAAGTTTGAAGGCGTAATTCCGGAAGGGGAGTATGGCGGCGGCACCGTGATGGTGTGGGATCAGGGCACCTGGGAACCCGAGCAACCCGACGTGGACGCCGCGCTCAAGAAGGGCGACCTGAAGTTCACGCTGCATGCCAAGAAACTGCACGGCTCCTGGGTCCTCTTCCGCACGCGCGGCTTCGGCGGCGGTTCAGGCAAGCCTTCGTGGCTCCTCATCAAGCATCGCGACCAATATGCTTCGACTGCGGACATTACCGCCGACGAGCCTCGTTCAGCCATATCGGGCCGCCTACTCGCCGAGATCGCGCGCGACGAAGGCGGCGACGTAGAGAAAGCCGCCACAGGCGACCCGGTCGAGAAAGCTGCAGCCAGGAAAGCCTCGCCAGCAGCGAAGAAGTCGCCGAAGGCCCGGGGTAAGAGCGCGTAGCAACTTGCGCGACTTGGGCCGTTGCCGTTGCGGGTGCCCCACCCTTGCGCTTTACGAGGGTGGGTCTTCGCGATAGTCGCAACACACAATCCCGCTATTTGATTCGCAGCAGAAGGATCACATCCAGCAGCGCCAGAATCGCGATGGCAAACTCCACAATAAACGAGCGCGCCTCGTTGAACTGATCCACCATTACGTCGTAGAGCTCCCCCACCGTGCGCAGCTTTTCATCCACGAGGCTGCGGTAGTCCGGGACGCCCATGCGGGTCGCCGCCAGCCGGTAGAGCCGCGCATAGTAAATGTCGCTCACGAATTTGATGGCGTTGTCGATGCGTTCGGTAAGGTCCATCACATCCAGGCGGATGGTGTTGAACCGCTTGGCGTCGCGCGGAACACTCCACCGCGACAAAAGCACGTTTCTCCTGCGTTCGAGAGCGGTGTACACGTCGGAGAGCAACTGGCTCATCAGCCCATCGTAGTAGCGGAATTCGAGCAGCTGCATTTTGGCGTATTCGAGCACCTGGTTGGTGGCCGCGGCATCCTCTCCGCGGTCGTAAACCAGCGAGGCGGAGGCTCCGGCCACCACCAGGTCGGAGGCGTAATAGGAAATACTTGATTGCAGGATTTCCTCGGTGACTCCGGGGGCAAGCGGCGTAAGCTCGCCGCGGACAAGTTGGGCGATTTTCTGCCCGTGCGCCGAGAGCAGTTCCGTCCCGCTCAGGGGCCCCTCGGGCCGCTGCACCTGCTCCAGATTAATTACGAGGTAGTCCTCCTGCAGCCAGTCCTTCACCGGGCGTATGACCGAAGGCGCCAGCCGCTCGAGGTGCTGCCTCACCATCTCCCGGGCGTATGGCTCCACGTTTACTGTATCCGTCCAGCGCGAAGCCTGCCGCAGGAGCGACTCCCAGTCGCATTCGAAGGGAGTCTCGAGCTGCACCACCACCACAGCGAACGCGTAATATTTGATCGAGCAGAGAATCCGTTCGCCGGTGCCTAGGTCGATAGCCTGAGCCGGTTCGACGATCGGCGCATGTTCGAAGCGGACATACTCCGGAGTGCCGCGCGGAAACACGCGCTTCACCGTTCCGCCGCGCGGGCCAAGCAGCTCGCGGAGTTTGTCGAGGTCGAGCGCCTCCGCAACGTCGTAGAGGAGAAGGATCCGGAAGCAGCCCCGAAGAATCACAGCTCGTTGTACCATCGAATCGGGCGGTCCGGCGAAAGTAAAAGCAGGCGGCCCGCCTTCGAACGCAGCGGCCCGGCACGCCGCAACCCGCTCCGGATAAAAGAATACGAAATCGTCAAGGTGCTTCGATCCTTGGGAAAGCTGGCACATTTCCCCCCGGGAAAAGCCTTGCGGAAAAACTCTCGACTCGCCGATGCTATTCTTGAAACAATCGAACTCATCCAAATAATCGATAGCGAAGGATTTTCATGGACCTCATGGATCGGAATCAAGCGGGCAGCCCTCGGTTCCCCAACCTGCCCCAGCGCATTCGCGGATTAGAGCGGCTGGTCTACAACCTGTGGTGGAGCTGGAATCGCGCCGCGCGCGAGATGTTCCGCGCCCTCGACCTGCAAGCCTGGCTCAACAGCGCGCACAATCCCCTGCGCATGCTCACAATGGTCTCCCAGGAAACGCTGGAAAAGGCCGCCAGAAATCCGGAATTCCTCGAACGATACGACGCGGTGATGGCCTATTTCGAAGCCGAGGTCGCTTCGCCCTCGGGCTGGTATACGGCGGAGTTCGGACGCCCCACGGCGCCCATCGCCTACTTTTCGGCGGAATATGCGTTTCACAATTCCCTGCCCTTGTATGCGGGCGGCCTGGGCGTGCTCGCCGGCGACTACATCAAGGAGTGCAGCGATCTCGCCGTACCGGTCGTCGCCGTCGGACTGATTTATTCCCGCGGCTATGTCTCGCAGAGGCTCCGCGACGATGGATGGCAGGAGGATCAGGAAAACGTCCTCGACCGCACCTTCGACCCGGTGCGGCCTGTGCTCGATGCGAATAACAAGCCCCTCACCGTGCAGGTACCGCTGTTCGACCCGCCGGTCCACGTGCTGGTTTGGCGAGCCGACATCGGCCGCGTGCCGGTGTACCTGCTCGACACCGACGTCGAAACCAACCAGCCCTGGGATCGCGCCATCGGCAACCGGCTCTACATCACCGAATCCGAGCAGCGGCTGCGCCAGGAAATCGTGCTGGGCATCGGCGGCATGTGCGTGCTGGAAGCCCTGGGAATACAGCCGGCCGGAATTCACATCAACGAGGGGCATCCCGGGCTCGCGCTACTTGAGCGTGTGCGCATGTTCGTCCAGAAAGGAATGTCCTTCCGCGACGCGTTCAACAAGGTGCGCGAAAGCTCCATGTTCACCACGCACACCCCGCTGACCGCCGGCACGGATGTGTTTCCCTATCCCCTTTTTGAAAAATATATTGGCCATGCCTACAGCCGGTTCGGCACCGACCGCGATACCCTCTTGCAGCTCGGCGTATATCCGCCCGACCCCAGCTCCGGTTTCAACATGACCGCATTCGCCCTGCGCATGACGAAGTACTGCAACGCCGTCAGCAAAAAGCATGCCGAAGTCGCTCGGCAGATGTGGGCCAGCATCTGGCCGGATAAGAAAGAACAGGACGTTCCTATCGCCGCCATCACCAACGGAGTTCACCTGCTCACCTGGATGGACCCCATCTGGCTGCAGCCGCTCCTCGACAAATACCTCGGGCCCGAATGGGTGCGCGACCAGGACCGCCCGGGAATCTGGGAACTCGTACGGAAGATACCGGACTCGAATCTGTGGCGGCTGCGACGGCGCTTGAAGGGGCTGCTAATCGACGAGATCAACGAACGTGCGCGCGAGCGCTGGCAAAATAGGCGCGTGCGGGCCGAAAGCGTGATTGCCTTCGGAGCGCTTCTCGAGCCGGAGGTGTTCACCATCGGCTTCGCGCGACGCTTCACCGGCTACAAGCGACCGGACCTCATCCTCTACGATCTCGACCGCCTGAAGCGCCTGCTCACGAATCCATTGCACCCGGTGCAGATTATCTTCGCCGGCAAAGCGCATCCTTCGGATGTGGAGGGCGCGCGGATTATCCAACGCGTGTTCCGGCTCGCGCAGGATTCGGATTTCGGTGCCCGCGTCGCCTTCGTCGAGGATTACGACCAGCACCTCGCCCAGCGCATGGTGCGCGGCGTCGACGTGTGGCTCAACAACCCCATCCCTCCCCTGGAGGCCAGCGGCACGAGCGGCATGAAAGCCAGCATGAACGGCGTTCCCAACCTTTCCGTCCTCGATGGCTGGTGGCTGGAGGGATACAACGGAGAAAACGGCTGGGCCTTCGGCAATGGCGCCATCGAAGCCGACCGCAACAAAGAAGATGCCGCGGCCATCTACGATTTACTCGAACAAAAGATCGTTCCGTCCTACTACGACCGCTCCGAAGACGAAATCCCCCACGGCTACCTGCAGGTGATGAAGGCCGCGATCAAGACGGTAGCGCCGCAGTTCAGCACGCGCCGCATGGTCAAGGAGTACGTCAGCCAGTTCTACATCCCCGCGCTGGGAATCACCGCCCCCAAGGTGTAAGCATCCCGGGAACGCCAATCTCCCGATTGGCGCAGTGGTTGGGGCGGATGGTTCGATCTTCTCGTGCGCCTGATTACGGCCTTTTATGCTGGGAGGTGTCGCATCACAACTCGCTTTAGTTGGGGATATCTGCCTCGACGAGCTTGGCCAGAAGAATGAGCGATTCCTGCCAGCCAAGGTAGCACGCTTCAGGCGGAATCACAGCCGGCACCCCTTCCTGCACGATGTGCAACTCGGTTCCGCACGAAACCTTCTTTAAGGTGATCGTTACCTGAATATCTCCCGGCATGTGCGGGTCGTCGAATCTGTCCGTATAGCGAATCCGCTCGTACGGCACCAATTCGAGATATTCGCCCCCGAAGGAGTGGACACTCCCGGTGGTGAAATTTGTGAACGACATTTTGTAGGTGCCGCCCACCCGGGCATCCAGGTGATGAACCTTGCCTGTGAAGCCATTCGGCGGAAGCCATTTCGCTTTCGCGTCCGCATCGAGAAACGCGCGATAAATTTTCTCGGGACTTGCACGGAGCACCCGATGAAGCCGGATCGTATTAGTTGCCATGATCGATTTCCTCTCCTGTCATCGCGCGTCTCCGCGCTAGCGGCGTCGCCATGCGACTGTTGCTTTTAGTTCCTCAAAAGCGTTGAACGCGATCGGGCAGATAGCTATGTTGCTGAGCACGCCGTACAGCCGGGATGTGAATTCTGGTTGTTCAAAATGAGGAAACGACCTGCAAACTTCCGGTCTGGTTTCGTAAATGGAACACAGCTTTCCGTTCAGCATCGGGCAAGGAGGGTTGACCTGGCCTTCCGACATAAATTTCTTCTGAAATTCTTCGATCGACTCGCCCAGCGTTTGTGCAATGGTGTGAAGCTCATTTTTCTCGAATTCGATGTGCATTGACAGGCAGCAATTTCCGCATTGCGTGCAGTCGATGAGAGCGAAGTATTTCCGGCTCAAGTGCTTGACGAGGTCATCGATGCCATCCGGATCGTGGTACTTCAACCAGCACCGGAAACCCCAGTTTTCGTCTTCGCGATCCTCTGCGAGCTTTCGGATCGTTGCCAGATCGATCTCCATTTTCGGAGCCGCGACCTGCTTCTTTCGCAGTTTCATCCCAGCCTCAAGCGGTGAACCTGCCCAACGCCCAAGATAATAACCCGACTGACGTGTACGCACATCTATCGCGTCAAAATCCGTAGAGCCTTGCCGGGTTCTCCACCAGGATCAGCTTTAGCTGAGACGCGTTGGCGGTCCACGCGGGGAGGCGATTAAGGTCGCGCCCATCGTCCACTTGAGCGAGCGGCGAGATTTCCGTAACTTTCTTCCCGGGCATCCGCGCGACATGCGGCCAATTGGAGCCCCATGTGATTCTCTCGGGATTTGCCGCAATGAGCGGTTTGGCGATCGGTGCGTAATTCAGATCGTTATACGGCCCCGCGATGTTGACGTATGTCTTGCCGCCCTGGAGCATACCCTGCAGCGTTTTGAAACCCTGCGGATCGACGGCGGAAAGCGTCAGAACGCCGAGATCGAAGGAAACCGGCGCTTCGGACGCAGCGACCTCTTCTCGAAGGGCTTCCACCTCACGCCAGTCGGCCGCGACGACCTCCAGATGCCACTTGCGGCCCTTGATTCGCTCGGCGGCAGCCCGGAAGCTCTTCCGCACAATCTCCGGGTCAAAGGTCTTCAACGCTTCGAAGTGGATCCGCACTCCCCGGACTCCGCCGCGGTGCATCTCATCGAGCTGCGCGCTGGAAGTGGCGTCGCTGAGCACGGCTATGCCGCGCGCGCTGGGTCCGATCTGCTTGATCGCGTCGAGCGTGCACGCATTGTCCGCGCCGTAGACGGTCGACTGCACCACAACAACGCGATCGATGTGCAGGGCCCGGTGGAGCATGCGCAGCTCCGCGACGGACGCCGTTTCGGGCGTGTAAACCCGCGATGCCGCATACGGAAATCGCCGGCCGTCTCCGATGATATGTACATGGCAGTCGCACGCATTCGCAGGCACGTCAAAATCCACCGGCGTCTTTGGCTGCGCGGCACTGCCAAAAGCATTCTTGACCGGCCCGGCGAGTGCTGCGATTGCGGCGATTCCCGCCCCTGCCAGAAGTTCTCGTCTCGATTGCATAAACCCTCCCGAAGCGTCGCTGCCCTCCGATTCGTCCTAGCCCGGCGGCCACGCGAAATACTCTTCCCCCAGCGCGACGCTCATCATTCCCTCGGCGGGCAGCACGTCGAGCGGCAAGCCGCCTTTCCATAGCGCGACGCTGAGCAGTAATTCCCGCCTGCCGTGCAAATCGAAGAGATCCCGCGCAAATCCCACCTCAAGAATTTTGCCGTACGCGGCGGACACCACTGTCTCCGGGTGCAGCAGGCACAGCCCGGCATGCTCGAAGATGCAGCCCGCGAGCGCACCGTTCTCGATGCGCAGCGTGATCCGCGTCTCGCGCGAATCCCACATCGTCAAGCGGATCTGGAACGACGGCATCTCCTTCACCACCTCGGGAATCGGGTCGACGCGCAGATAAAAGTGCGAATCGCTGAAGCCGTAGTACAAATCGCCCAGCACGTATGCGCGCCCGTGCATGGCGCTCTGCCGGCGGTCCGTGGCATAGAGACCCGCGCCCAGCCATTCGAAATAATTGCTCTCGCGGCCATCCACTTTCACATTCAGGTAGGCCATCGGAGACTCGCGCCGCGCGCGGTCAGGGGCGCGCTTGATCGGGCGCGCCAGCGCGTCCGGCACGTGTTCGCCAAGTGCGCGATAAATTTCGGTAAGATGTTTTCGATACAAGGCGTCGAACTCCGCGTCGTTCGCCGACGCGTGTTCCGGACCATACCACCAATTCCAGTCGCTTCCCTCGGCCGCCAGCACCGACTCGTACGCGCGCTTACGCTGCGCTTCCCACTCCGGCGAAACCGGGCTCTCCGATTCGTGCCGCTCCACCGCCCGCCGGTACGCGTCGCGCGCCTCGCGCAGTAAATTCCACGCCACCACGTCCTCGGCGTCGCCGATCCACACATCGAAGTTCGCGCTGATCCACGACGCCGGAAAGATGCTTTCGATCGTCGGCTGCTCGGCGACCTCCTCCATGGCCTCGCTGGCCGTCAGTGCGCGAATGTCCTGGTCATTCCCGATGGACTGATAAAACCGGCGCAAAAACTCGCGCCCGTTCCCCGCATAGTATTCCCAGGCGTTCTCTCCGTCCAGTATCAGGCTGACCGTCGCGGTCTGCCCGTACGCCTCGCGTTCCCCGATCGCGCGGATCCGGCGATGCAAATCCTGCGCGGCCGCTTCGGCCCCCATGCGGCTGTAAACGAAGCCTACGAGATCGGAAAGGTAGTGGTCGCGAAAGAAGCCGCTCATCTGTCTCCCGCCGCGCTGCAATCGCCAGGGACGGTACAGGTGGCAGCCATTTTCGGGATAACCGCCCGCATCGCGCCAGAAACCAATGTTGCGCGTGCGCCCCAGCACGCCCTCGTCGGTGGCAAACCACTTGAACCCAAGCTCCATGGCGATATCGAGCGCCTGATCGGACACCGAACCCTCGGAAGGCCACAGCCCGACGGGAGGCGCGCCGAATATGCGTTCGTGAAATTGGCGGGAGCGCGAAAGCTGCTCGCGCGCATCCTCGGGATACCGAAACGCGGGGCTCGGCAGCGGCGTATGCGGATTCGACACGCGCGCGATATCCGTGTCGCAGAGCAGCGGCAGTATCGGATGGTAATAGGGTGTCGTGGAAATCTCGATCTGCCCGCGCGCGGCCGCGTTGCGGTATTCCGGGAGGACAGCGGAGAGCAGTTCGTGCTGCTTTCCCATCAACGCCCGCTTGTCTTCTTCGGAAAACCCCGTGCCTTTTTCGGACAGATCCCGCACCACCGGATCGTTCGCAAGATATTCCTCGTCCATCCACGCCAACTGCGAGAGCAGCTGCAAATCGCGCCATTCGCGCAGGCTGAAGTGTGAAACGCACGCCTCCGGCCCGGCTGCGCGCACCTGCGCCTGCAAATCCACGAACCGCGGCCAGCGGTTGATCAGGCTTTCGTTCACCTGGAACGCCCGTTCGAGCGCCTTGCGCTTCTGATCGGGCGTCAGCGAGTCGGCGGGCGCGAAGGCAATCTCAAACCATTCCTCCTTGAACCGCCCGCTCGCGTATTCCTCGATCTGCTCCGCCAGCAGCGGCACGAAATTGAACGTCGCGTGCACCTTGGGAAACTCCCCGAGCACGCGCACCATTCCCCAGTAGTCTTTCAGCGCGTGCAAGCGCGTCCACGGCAGCATGTACTGCCCCGTCGCCGGGTCGCGATACTGCGGCTGGTGCATATGCCACAGAATTACCAGGTTGATTCTCACCGGCCCTCGCCTTCCGAAACGCCCGTCCCCGCGAAATGTACGCGGCTTCGCGGCGTGGTAATATGACGGCGCGCTATTATGCGCCTCCTCGATCGATACATAGGCCGCGAAGTAGCCTCACACGCCGTTCTCGGACTCGCCGTCTTCACGTTCGTGTTCTTCGTGCCGCAACTGGTGCGCCTGATGGAACTCGTCGTGCGCCACTCCGGCGGCGTCGGCACGGTGATCCTTCTGTTTCTCTGCACGCTTCCCCCCGTGCTGATCTTCACGATCCCGATGGCCGTTCTGGTCGGAGTATTGATCGGCCTCGGCCGGCTTTCGTCGGACAGCGAAATCGTCGCGCTGCACGCCTCCGGCGTCAGCCTGCGCCGCCTGCTCTTGCCGATCGGATTTGTCGCGCTTGTGAGCGCGCTGGCGGCGCTGGTTATTACCTTCTGGCTGAGTCCCGCATCTCTGCGTACACTCCGGCGCCTCGAGATGAAGATCCTCGCTTCACAGGCTTCCTTCGCTGTGCAGCCGCGAGTGTTCGATGAGCGCTTTCCGCATTTCGTATTATACGTGCAAGACGCCACGGCCGAAGCCACGCAGTGGCAGGGAGTCTTCCTCGCCTCCACCGGCGGCGCGAATGGCGTCGCCGTCACCGTGGCGAAAGACGCGCGCGTACTCAGCGAAGACGAGGGCAATCGCATCGAGCTGCATCTCGGCCCCGGCAGCACCCACCAGTACGATCCGCGCTCCCCCGATCGTTACAACGTCACCACCTTCGGCGAGAATGACCTCGCCGTCGACGTTTCCGGCGCCATCGCATCGGCGCGCAACAACAGCCTCACCGTGTCCGAACAAAGCACCTCCGCTCTTCTCGCGAACCTCGGCCCCGGTTGGCGCGACGCGCGCGTCGAACTCAACAATCGCATCGCCTTTCCCGTCGCGTGCATTGTGTTTGCGCTGCTGGGTGTCCCGCTCGGTGTGCGTCCCCGGCGCGGCGGACGTGCGGCCGGCTTGATCCTCACCCTCATCCTGATCGGCGCGTATTACTTTATGTGGATCGCAGGGGACCACTGGGCGCGCCAGGGAAAAGTTCCGCCGTGGGCGGGCATCTGGGCCGCGAATATCGTTGCGGTAGCGGTCGGCCTCTACCTCTTCCGCCGGATTGAAACCGTGCGTAAGCCAAATTCCCTGCTCGCATGGATCGAGACCTACCGCCTCCGGCTGCGCCGAAGGTCGGCTGCGGCGTCAGTCGAGGCTGCGGCCGCGTCTGCAGCAAGTGCGTCCGCCACGGCCGTGTCGAACGGCTTAGTAGCAAACGGCGCTGCTGCGCCGGCCGGCTCAACACCATTTCCCCTGCGCGCCACGCGAACCGCCAGCGCCGTAGGTTTCCCGATGATGTTCGATATCTATCTCCTGCGCCAGTTCGGATATTTTTTCTGCGTTCTGCTGGCCGGCTTCATTCTGATCTTCGATGCCTTCACTCTTTTCGACCTTCTCGGCGACATCTCGAAGAACCACCCGCCCCCGATCGTCGTGTTTAATTATTTCGTCTACCTGATTCCGCTGATGCTCTATCAACTCGCGCCTCTGGCGACGCTAGTGGCCTGCCTGGTGACACTCGCAGCGCTTGCCAAAAACAACGAAGTAATCGCCTTCAAGGCCAGCGGCGTCAGCCTCTACCGGCTGATCTTTCCCCTCGCGCTTGCCGGCCTGCTTCTCGCGGGCGGAATGTTCCTTCTCGATTACACCTTTCTTCCCTACGCCAACCAGCGGCAGGACGCGCTCCGCAACCAGATCAAAGGACGCCCCGCGCAAACCTACTTCCAGCCCGCGCGCCAGTGGATCTTTGGCGAGAACGACAAAATCTACAATTACGAACTCTTCGATTCCGACCGCCAGCTCTTCGGCGGCCTCAATATTTTCGAGCTGAACCCGGCCACTTTTGCCGTCACCAGGCGCGTCTACGCGGCCCGCGCCGTGTGGGAACCCAGCGAAAACACCTGGGTGCTCACCGGCGGCTGGATTCGCGAATTCGATTCCGCGGGCAATGTCACCCGCTACTTCCCTTTCAAGGCGTACTCGCTGCCGGAACTTACCGAGCCGCCCAGTTATTTCCGCCGCGAGGTGCGCCAGTATTACCAGATGAATTGGCGCCAGCTGGGCCAGTACATCGCCAGCCTGCGCCAGGCGGGCTTCGATACCGCGCGCCTCGCCGTGCAATGGCAGAAGAAGTTTGCGTTCCCGTTGATCGCCGCCATCATCATCCTCCTGAGCGCGCCCTTCGGATTGCTGGTCGGCACGCGCGGGGCGATCGGCGGCGTGGCCCTCGCGGTCGGCATCGGCATCGTCTACTGGGCCACTGCGGCGCTGTTTGAAGCGATGGGCTCGATTGGCCAACTGCCGCCATTGCTGGCGGCGTGGTCGCCTGACGCGATCTTCGGATTCCTCGCCGTCTATTTCTTTTTGCGAATGCCCACGTAGCATTGGCTTGGACGGTCCTTTTGTAACGCGCGACAAGGGCCTCGCGTCGAATTAACCTTGGTGGGAAATAGAACCTTTGCTAATTGAATTTTGGGTTCCTTTTACGTAGTCTGCTTGCCTTATCAATGTCTGTGAATAGTGGTAGCGCTTTAAACAGAGGGAGACTCGCGATGACGAAAGACGCTCTACTTCGAAGCAGCTTGCTGTTCCTTTGCGGCGCGCTCGCCGGCGGCATTGTCGTTTCCCGGTGGAAGCCCGCGACGGTCGCCGCGGCCACGCAGCAGGACGCAGCCAAGCCCGCGCCCGACCTTGCCTCGATGCAGGCTGAAATCGACCATCTGAAGGAAGTGGTACCGTCGCAATCCCACGCCATGACCGATGTGGGCTTCCAGTTCGCGAACCTCTGGTTCGCCGGCCAGAAAAAAAACTGGCCCCTCGCCGACTTCTACCTGAACGAAGCGCGCCAGCACATCCAGTGGACCATCCGCATCCGCCCCATCCGCAAAGACGCCGACGGCAATCCCGTAAACCTCAAGGGCCTCTTCGCTGGGATCGACAACAGCGCCATCGCCGATCTGCGCGATGCCATTACGAAGAAAGACAGCGCCCAGTTCGTGGTCGGCTACAAAGAAACGCTCGCCGGCTGCTACGGCTGCCACAAAGCCTCCGGCAAGCCGTTCCTGAAGCCGCAAATTCCGAAGGTCCCGCCGCAGCCGCTCATGAATTTCGACCCGGCAGCGACCTGGCCGGAGTAGCGCCATGTCGTGACTTTGCGGGTGCCCCACCCTTCGACTTTGAAGGGTGGGTCTTTCTTTTGATTTTGCCCGCGCCTTTGTTTTTCGTCGTCATCCTGAGGAGCGCAGCGACGGAGGATCTCTCTTCAATCGGCGCATCGTTGATCCCTAGGCCCAGGCGATTCCGCCTTGACACTCCGCAACCCGTAGCCTATGTTTTTGGTTAACGGTAACTTGCAAGCAGAACTCCCCGCGATTCATAGCGTAGCGTCCCGTAACCTGGATGTGGGGAACATTCTCGGAGCGCGTCAGCATCCTGCGCCAAGCAGTATTTTCGAAGACTTTACGGAGCAAACGAACCATGCCCAACGTCACCAACATCGTAGAACTTCTGAACGTGGCGCCCGCCGAAAATACCGCGATGATCCTGCCGGAAACCGGCATCCGCATCACCTACAAAGGCCTGCGTGAGCAGGTCATGACCATGGCCGACGATCTCGCCGCCGCCGGCATCGGACGCGGCGACCGCGTCGCCACCTGCATGCCCAATGGCCTGCCCGCCATCGTAACGTTTCTCGCCGCCACCATCGCCGGCACAGCCGCCCCGCTAAATCCGCTCTATCGCCACGACGAATTCGTCTTTTATCTCGAAGACACCGCCGCGAAACTCCTTCTCTGCCCTCCCGACGGCGCCGACGACGCACGCGCCGCAGCCAAAGACCGCAACGTTCCCGTCTACTCGGTAGAAATGGACGAAAAGGGATTCGTTCGCCTCGTCGGCGCGCCAAGTAACGGCCGGAAAGCGCAAATGCCCGGCCCCGACGACATTGCGCTGGTTCTCCACACCAGCGGCAGCACCGGTCGTCCCAAGCGAGTCCCCATCCGCCACGGAAACGTGGGTGCCTCGGCGCAAAACATCCAGAAAACTTATGCGCTCACTCCGAACGACGTGACCATGTGCGTGATGCCGCTATTCCACGTGCATGGGCTCGTTGCGTCGGTTCTCTCGACGCTCCTTTCCGGCGGCGCCGTCGTAGTGCCCACGAAGTTCAGCCCGCTTTCCTTCTGGCGCTTCGTACGCGATTCGCACGCCACGTGGTACTCGGCCGTCCCTACGATCCACCAGCTGCTGCTCACACGCGCGGGCGGCAACAAGCCCGACGGCGCGGAAAATCTGCGCTTCATCCGCTCGTGCAGCGCCGCTCTCCCTCCCGAAATGATGGAAAAGATGGAGCAGACGTTCGGCGCTCCGGTGCTCGAAGCTTATGGCATGACGGAGGCGACTCATCAGATGTGCTCCAATCCCCAGCCGCCATCCGCAAGAAAAGAAGGCTCGGTGGGGCCGGGAACGGGCGTTCAGGTGGGCATCATGGACGACGCCGGCAATCTTCTCCCCCAGGGACAGCGCGGGGAAGTCGTCATCAAAGGCCCGAACGTCGTAAAGGAATACGAAAACAATCCCGAGGCCAACGCGAAATCTTTCACCAACGGCTGGTTCCGCACCGGCGACCAGGGCTATCTCGACGCGGACAACTATCTCGTCCTGACCGGCCGGATCAAGGAACTCATCGTCCGCGGCGGCGAAAAAATCTCTCCCCGCGAAATTGACGAAGTGCTGCTCGCGCATCCGTCGGTGGCCGAGGCGGTTGCCTTCGGAGTCCCTCATGCCACCTGGGGTGAGGAAGTGGCGGCAGCGGTTGTCCTGTCCTCGCCCGAGAAAGAATCCGTAATCCTCGCCCACTGCAAGGAAAAGCTCGCCGATTTCAAATGCCCCAAGACGGTCTACATCGTCGAGAAGATTCCGCGCACCGCAACCGGCAAGATTCAGCGGGGCGCCGTCGCAGCTTCGATCGCGGGTGCGAAAGCTTGAGATACCTGGTCGCAGGCGCCGGAGCCATCGGCGCGTATGTGGGCGCGTGCATGTCCCGAGCGGGCGAGGACGTCACGCTCTTCGCGCGCGGCCCGCATCTGCGAGCCATGCAGCAGCACGGCGTGCGCGTGCTCAACGCCGAGGGTGACTTTGAAGCCCGTCCCAGAATCGTCGAGCGGCTTGAAGATGCAGGCGTCGTCGATGTGATTTTTCTCGGCGTGAAGGCGCACAGCCTTCCGCAGCTCGTCCCGCACCTGAAGCCGCTCTTCCACCAGGACACCACGCTCGTCAGCATGGAGAACGGCATCCCCTGGTGGTACTTCCAGCTGGGAGCCGATGCGTTTCCCGGACTTCACCTAGAGCGCGTCGATCCGGGCGGCGTAATTGGTCAGGCGATCGAACCGCGCCGCGTGCTGGGTTCTCTCGTGTATCTCGCCACCGAAATCGCCGAGCCCGGCGTCATTCGCCACATCGAGGGCAACCGCATTTCGCTCGGCGAGCCGGACGGCAGCAAATCCGAGCGCAGCCGCATTATTTCCGCGGCGCTGACCAAAGCCGGATTCAAAAGCCCGGTAACCACCCGCATCCGCACCGAAATCTGGGTGAAGATTCTCGGCAATGTCGCCTTCAATCCGCTGAGCGCGCTCACACGCGCGACGCTCGCGCAGATGGTTCAAGATCCCGGCGTCGTCACGCTGGTTCGCAACATCATGACCGAGGTGGAAGCCGTCGCCGCCAAGCTCAATATCGAGATGCCCATCTCCATCGACAAGCGCATCGCCGGCGCCGAAAAGGTGGGCGAGCACAAGACCTCCATGCTCCAGGACCTCGAAGCGGGTCGTCCCCTGGAACTCGAAGCCGTAGTAGGCGCGGTGCTCGAACTCGCCGAAAGGGTTGGCGTCCCCATGCCCAACACGCAGGCCGTATACGCATGCACGAAACTGCTCGCGCGGAATTCCGCGAAAAAGACTTAGGGCGGCGGCCTACCTGTATGGTTTCGAGCTTTTTATCATGAATGGATTCGCACGGAAAGCGGCTGAAACCGCCTTGACTTGCGCTGCTAATTGAGTAAGTATCCGGGTCGTTTGGCGGCGTAATCGGGTAAAATCAGCCAGAAATTAAGCGGACGGGGACCCTCTCGATGTCTTCAGTGCTTCCGGTAGATCGTTCCAACGAATCTCTGCGGGATTCGGGCGCAAACGCCCCGGCTTCCCCTTCCGGTTTCTGGACCAATCCGTGGATACAGCTCTTCGCCGGCGTCGTCTGCATGGCGATGGTGGCAAATCTCCAGTATGGCTGGACGATTTTCGTCAACCCCATCGACGCCAAGTTTCACTGGGGCAAAGTCGCCATCCAGTACACCTTCACGCTGTTCGTCCTTTTTGAAACGTGGCTCGTTCCCGTGGAAGCGTATCTCGCCGACCGCTACGGCCCGCGCCTCGTCGTAATGGCCGGCGGCGTCCTGATCGCAGCGGCATGGATCATGTACGCCCACGCCAACACGCTGACGATGCTCTATACCGGAGGCGCCATCGGAGGTATCGGCACCGGCCTCGTCTACGGAACCTGTGTGGGAAACGCGGTGAAATGGTTTCAGGATAGGCGCGGCCTCGCAGCGGGCCTGACCGCCGCGGGTTTCGGCGCCGGTGCCGCCATCACCGTGGTACCCCTCACGCGCTCGCTCGCCGCGCATGGCTACGAGGCCACGCTCATCCATTTTGCGCTGCTGCAAGGCATTGTCGTTGTCCTCGCGGCCATGGTTCTCGTAAAGCCGCCCAAGGGCGCGGCGCTGCGTCGCCTGAATCCGCGTCTCCTTCAAACCAAGATCGATCTCGGTCCCGGCCAGATGCTGGCGAGCCCGATTTTCTGGGTGATGTATGTAGCGTTCATCCTGGTCGGATCTAGCGGCCTGATGGCCGCCGCGCAACTCGCCCCGATCGCGAATACATTTGGAATCGCAAAAAGCTCGGTCACTCTTTTCGGCTTCACGGGCCCCGCTCTGCTCTTCGCCCTCTCGCTGAACAATTTGTTCAACGGCCTGGGCCGCCCGATCTTCGGCTCGCTGTCGGATTACATCGGCCGCGAATACACCATGTTCATCACCTTCACTGGCGGTGCCCTGGCAATGCTGGCGCTGAGCAAATACGGCCATAACCCCGCGCTATTCGTGATTCTCGCGGCGCTGATTTTCCTTTCCTGGGGCGACATTTACAGCATCTTCCCCGCGCTCACCTCCGACCAGTTTGGCCGCCGCTTCGCCTCCACAAACTACGGCTTCCTGTACACGGCCAAGGGTTGCGCGGCGCTGTTCGTGCCCATCGGCGGCTACATAGCCGCCCGCACGGGAAACTGGACCGCCACTCTCGAGCTTGCCGCCGCCGCGAACATCATCGCCGCACTGCTGTTGGTCTTCGTGGTACGTCCCCTCCGGATGCGCGAGTTCCGCCAACGGGAAGCCAGCGCCGCAGTGGCCGCCGCACCCGCGGACTAACATCCGCTCGTCGAATCATGATCCTGCTATTCAGCAAATCGCAGGCCCAACTTCTGTAAGGAGACACATCGCGTGACCGACGCCGTTCATTCGCCGGACCTCGAAGCAGAGTGGAGCTCGAATTTCCGCTGGGAAGGTGTCACGCGCCCCTATAAAGCGGCCGACGTTGCAAAGCTGCGCGGCTCGGTCCGCATCGAGCACACTCTCGCTCGCCTCGGCGCCGAACGCCTGTGGAAACTGCTTCACGAAGAGCCGCAAGTACTGGCCCTGGGCGCCGTAACCGGCAATCAAGCCGTGCAGCAGGTGAAGGCGGGATTGCAGGCCGTCTACGTAAGCGGCTGGCAAGTGGCGGCCGACGCGAACAAGGCCGGCCAGGTGTATCCCGATCAAAGCCTTTATCCTGCGGACAGCGTCCCGGGCCTGGTGCGCTCCATCAACCAGGCCCTCGTGCGCGCCGACCAGATCCATCACGCCGAAGGCGGCAGCGCCACTCACTGGTTCGCTCCGCTCATCGCCGACGCCGAAGCTGGCTTCGGCGGCAACCTGAACGCCTTCGAGCTGATGAAGTCGATGATCGAAGCCGGCGCCGCCTGCGTCCACTTCGAAGACCAGGTTTCGTCGCTCAAGAAAGTAGGACGCCTCGGTGGCAACGTCCTCGCGCCCGCAAACGACGCGATTCAGAAGCTCGTAGCCGCGCGTCTGGCAGCCGACGTTCTCGGCGTCCCCACGCTGCTCATGGCCCGCACCGACGCGATCAGCTCCTATCTCCTAACCAGCGACATCGATCCGCGCGACCGCGAATTCCTCACCACCAAGCGCACCAGCGAAGGATTCATCCGCGTCCGCGGCGGCGTCAAAATGGCCATTGCGCGCGCCCTGGCCTACGCCCCCTACGCCGATATCCTCTGGACGGAAACCAACAAGTTCGACATGGCCGAAGCAAAGGAATTTGCCGAAGGCGTCCTCGCGCAGTTCCCGAAGAAGCTGCTCGCCTATAATTTCGCACCGTCGTTCAACTGGAAGAAGGAGCTGGACGAAGCCAAGCTCTCCAGCCTGCATCGCGAACTAGCGGCCATGGGCTACCAATTCCAGTTCATCACCATCGCCGGCTTTCACGCGCTGAACATGTCCATGTTCGACCTCGCGCGCAACTACAGGGAAACCGGCGTAGCCGCCTACAGCCGCCTGCAGGACGAAGAATTGCGCTGCGAGGAACACAACGGCTACGAGGGCGCAAAGCATCAGCGCTTCGTAGGCACCGGCTACTTCGACGCGGTCCAGCAGATCGTCACGTCCGTAGCGCCGCCCGCGCCCGCCCCGGCGCCCGCAGCAGCACCCGAAACGCCCGGCCAGCCGTCCTAACGAATGCTCGCGTTGGCCAGGCCGCGTTGCGCGCGCATAGCCGCATGTAGCTCACCGTCGCAACGAAAAAGGAGATCGCCGTGATGCGAAGCAATCGAGGATTCACAAAGCAGCCGGCAAGATTCGCGCCTTGCTTCGCATTTCTGCTGATTCTGTCGCTGCTCAGCCTCAGCGCCGTAACCGCGCGCGCTCAGTATCCCGGCCAACCTCAGATCGCCAAAGACGGCACCGCCGTCCTGCTCGAAGAGTACGCCACGCCCCCGCTCTCCGGCCCTACTCACTCCGGCGCGCCGGACGCCATGAATTTCAAGCAGCAGCTCGGCCGCATGACCTCCCTTCGTTCCGAGCCCGCGAAGGCGCCGCTCTCCGCCTCGCGCTTCTTCGTCGTCGACCAGAGCAGCACCCTCTACATCCTCGACAAAGCCACCAAATCATTCACGCCCTATATCAAGTTCACGCAAATTTTCCCGAAGTTCACCTCCGATAGCGGACTCACCACGGGCTTCCTCTCTCTGGCCTTCGATCCCGGCTACGCCAAAAATGGCAAGTTCTACACCGTTCACGTCGAGAAGCCTTCCATGGAAGGTTCCGCGCAGCCCACCAACGCCCGAATGCCGTCGCTCAACCTCGCCGGCTATACGATGACGCCCGCCGTTAATCCGCCCGCCGGGCAACTCCGCCTCGAAGCGGTTCTGGTCGAATGGACCGACACGAACATCCGCAACGCCACCTTCGAGGGCACCGCCCGCGAGCTTCTTCGCGTGAGCTATGAACGCAATCACCCCATGTCCGACATGCTCTTCAATCCGCTCGCGCGCCCGCATCACGACGACTACGGCAATCTCTACATCGCCGTGGGGGACGGCGCGCAGGGTGAAACGCCCGGCCCCGGCCGTTTGCTTCCGCAGCAGTTGGGCAACTTCATGGGCAAAATCATCCGTATCACGCCCGACATCGGTCTTCATCCTAAAGACATGCTCAGCGAGAACGGCCGCTATCGCATCCCCTCCACCGGCCCCGATCCGAATCCGTTCATTTCCGTCGCCGGCGCGCGCCCGGAAATTTACGCCTACGGGCTGCGCAATCCCCATCGCATGACCTGGGACGTTCCCACGAAAGCATTCCTCGTGAACGACATCGGCCTGCACTCCTGGGAGGAAATCAATATCGTCGTCAAGGGCGGCAATTACGGCTACGCGGAACGCGAGGGCAACGAGCAGGTTTTCATCGAAAATAAAATCGAGGGCAAGACCGGCAGTCAGTTGACGCCCGCCATCCCCTTCCCCGACAAGGACCGCCTCACCGTAGAAGGCCTCGTCGAGCCGGTGACGCCGCTCTATCCCGCCGCCGTCTATAGCCACCAGGATGGTGACTCCATCGGCAGCGGCTTCGTCTATCGCGGCAAGCTCATGCCGCAGATGCGCGGCAAGTATGTGTTCAACGATATGACCACCGGCCGAATTTTCTACGTCGACCTGGCGCAAATGCTGGCCACGCACGGCGAGCGCAACCGTCAAGCCCCCATTCACGAACTCCTGATCATGTACAAGGGGCCCGGCAGCCAGTCCGCCGCGAAGAGCCGCATGTTCGATATAGTGGCCGAGAATTACGCGCGCCGCGGCGGCACGCCGATCGAGGACCACCGCCTGCCCGCCTTCGGCAACGCCACCACCGGATGGAAAGATGCCGAGCATCGCCAGCCCAAGACCGACCCCGAAGGCCTGGCCTACGGCGGAGGCCGCGCCGACGTGCGCATCCAGGCGGGCGGCGATGGCGAGCTCTACGTGCTGAGCAAATCCGACGGCGCCATCCGCAAAATAACGGCGCTGGTATCGCCGCCCGCCGCCAATTAGTCCGCCGTTCGGCTTTTCGGTAACGCGCTTGAGAGGGTGCGTCTAAAAACGCAGTCATCCTGAGAAGCGCAGCGACGAAGGATCTGCTTTTCCGCCCCGCAAGCAAGTCATTCCATTACCGCGCTCAGTAAGCTAAAATTCATCGCGACCTGGGACGCACCTTGACCGGCAACGAAATCCGCAAAACATTCCTGAGATTCTTCGAAGAGCGCGGCCATCGCGTCGTGCGCAGCTCCTCGCTCGTCCCGGCGAACGATCCCACCCTGCTCTTCACCAATGCCGGCATGAACCAGTTCAAGGATGTCTTCCTGGGCCTCGAACAGCGCGACTATAAGCGCGCCACCACCTGCCAGAAATGCGTCCGCGCCGGCGGCAAGCACAACGACCTCGAAAACGTCGGCTTCACCAACCGCCACCACACCTTCTTCGAAATGCTCGGCAATTTCTCCTTCGGCGACTATTTCAAAAAGGACGCCATCGCCTTCGCCTGGGAACTCATCACCTCGCCCCAATGGTTCGGCATCCCGCTCGACAAGCTCTACTTCACCGTCTTCGGCGGCGCCGAAATCGCCAAAGGCCAGAAACTCGAGAGCGACCAGGAAGCCGTCGCGCTCTGGACAAAGATTGGCGCGCCCAAAAATCGCGTAATCGAAATCCCCGGCCTCAAGGAAAATTTCTGGGCCATGGGCGACACCGGTCCCTGCGGCCCCTGCAGCGAAATCTTTTATGACATGGGTCCAGAGGCTTCTGACCGCACAACTCGAAACTGTCCCAATTGCAGTTTCCCGTGCGACTGCGGCCGCTACGTTGAGATCTGGAATCTCGTCTTCATGCAGTTCAATCGCGACGCGTCCGGCAAGCTCAATCCTCTCCCCAAGCCCTCGGTGGACACAGGCGCCGGCCTCGAACGCTTCGCCGCCGTCCTCCAGGGCAAAATCAGCAACTTCGACACGGACCTCTTTGAGCCGCTCATTCTGTCTGCCGCATCGCTAGTCGGGAGTTCTTGGGACTTTTCATCCCTATACCGTGAATCGGAATACGGTGAGATCGCTTCGTTGCGTGTAATTGCCGATCATTCCCGGGCCGCAACGTTCCTCATTGCAGATGGCGTCGTGCCTTCGAACGAAGGCCGAGGGTACGTCCTCCGTAAGATTATCCGAAGGGCTGTCCAACACGGGCGATTGCTTGGAAGAACGACTCCTTTTCTTTTCGCTATGGTCGATGTGGTCGTCGAGATAATGGGACAGGCGTATCCAGAGATAATCGAAAACAAAGACCGAATCTCTCAAACCATCGTGGGAGAAGAAAACAGATTTGCGAGAACTCTCGATCTGGCCTTGAAGAAGTTCGAGGAAGACTTGCTTGAATCCGCCTCAGACGCATATACACAAAACCATGGAGCGATGCTGAAACAAGAGCACTGGAACTCCGCGATGGAGAAAGCCGGCGCACTACTATCGGCGTCGAACGAGAAGATCGGCGACCGAGTAAGATACGTGGTTAATCTCCTGAAAGACAGTGTCGGCGTGACGCCACGATTTTCGGGCTACCGAGCATTTCGACTGTACGACACCTACGGACTCCCCGCTGACTTCGTGAGAGACGCGCTGCATGACGTTGGAATGAAGTTGGATGAAGCAGAATTTGATCGCTTTCTTGAGGAACAAAGGAACAGAGCAAGAGCGTCTTGGAAGGGTGCTCATAAGGAAGCTGCGAGCCCTGTCTACACAAAGCTTGGCGGCACATTTCACACCGAGCCCGACTTCTACTTCGGCACCAAAGTAACCGACTGCCTGATCGAAGCCATCGTCACCAAGGACGGCCAGGTCAACGAAATCAAAGCCGGCACAGAAGCCGAAATCGTCCTCGACCGCACATCCATCTACTCCGAATCCGGCGGCCAGATCGCCGACGTCGGCGGCTTCTACGATAATTCCGGCTCGCTCGAAGTATCCGAAGTGCGCGGCGCGTATTACCCCGTAAGCCGCCTGGTCGCGCATCGCATCGTGGCAAAAGAGGATCTGCGCGTAGGCGACCGCGTCTCCACCGTCGCCGACCCCTACCGCCGCGCCCGCAACATGCGCAATCACACCGCCACGCACCTGATGCACGCGGCCCTGCGCAATATCCTCGGCACACACGTGAAGCAGGCCGGCTCGCTCGTCGCGCCCGACCACCTGCGCTTCGACTTCTCCCACTTCGCCGCCGTCGACGCAAGCGAGCTCGCCGAAATCGAGCAGCAGGTCAACGAAGAAATCCTGCGCAATCTCAAGGTCACCACGGACATCACCAATATCGACGACGCCCTCGCCTCCGGCGCCCTGGCCTTTTTCGGCGACAAATACCCCGAGGCCAACGTCCGCGTCGTCACCATTCCTGACCTGACCGCGCCCCGCGGTTTCTACTCGAAAGAACTCTGCGGCGGCACGCACGTCCATCGGACAGGCGAAATCGGCGTCTTCAAGATCGTCTCCGAGCAGTCCACCGCCGCGGGAGTCCGCCGGATCGAAGCCATCTCCGGCGACCGCGCCCTCGCCGAATACCAGAAAGCCCTTACCACCCTCCGGGGCGCCGCCTCCCTGCTGAACACCTCGGAAGACGACCTTACCGCCGCCATCGAGCGCCAATTGGATCAAGTCAAGCAGCTCGAAAAGCAGCTCGAAGGCCTGAAACGCAAAGCCGCCGGCTCCCAGGCCCAGGGTCTGCTGGACGATATCCGCGAAGTAAAGGGTGTCCGGGTGATCGCGGCAAAAGTCGAGAATGCCGACCGCGATGCCCTCCGCCAGATGGTCGATTCGCTGCGCCAGAAGCTGGGCTCGGGAGTGGTGGTCCTCGCCTCCGCCGACGACGGCAAAGTGGCTCTAATCACAGCAGTTACGAAGGACCTCATCCCCAGGCTCCACGCCGGAAAAATCGTCCAGGAACTCGCCAAGATGGTAGGCGGTTCCGGGGGCGGCAGACCCGATTTGGCGGAGGCTGGCGGAAAAGACACATCCGCCATAGAAAGTACCCTCGGTAACGTTTACCCCCTCTTAGAGCGGTTGTTATAATCCGGCTCGCCAGAAACGCTGCCGGGAAACTCTTCTTTCCCAGGCACTTGTCGCTGTTTGCATAAGCCTGTCGTTCGTTCGGGAGTGTAGCGTTCTGCCTACCCCTATGCCCCTTATGTACAGCAACCGGAGGATCTTCGTTGCGCTCGCGGTGCTGGCCGTGACTTTTGCTTCTGCGAGACCGGCCAGCGGCCAGATCGCATCCTACGTAGACGAGCGAGGAAAGCTCGTGTTCGTCAATGGAGATTCCCCGCAAGCCCGTCACGGGAGTACTATAAGTAGTCCCGTAGCGGCAAAGGCATCGCCCGTGAATTCCATGCCGCAGCCCGGCACGAAATCGAACGAGTTCGCCGCAGCTTCGCCCGGTTCGGTCGAATCGAGCGCGGTTTCCGCGCGCGCGTTTGTTTCGAATCCCAGTGACTCGCGCCTCGATCGCATCGTGCAGGAAGCGGCGCAGCGGCACAGTCTCGATCCGGCGCTGGTCAAAGCCGTCATCACTACCGAGTCGGGATGGAACACGCGGGCTATATCGCAAAAGGGAGCGGTTGGATTGATGCAGCTTATCCCTTCCACCGCACAACGCTTTGGCGTAGGCAATCCTTTTGACCCGGCCCAGAATGTCGAGGGAGGCACCACGTACCTGAAAACGCTGCTCGATCGCTACAACGGCGATTTGACGAAGTCGCTTGCGGCCTATAATGCCGGCGAGCGCGCCGTGGATCTGAGCGGCGGCGTTCCGGCCTACCGCGAAACGCAGCAGTACGTGCAAAAGGTAACCAGCGCTTACTTCCGGCCCGGCTCGGGTCGCACTTCCACGCTCTGGAGCCCTCCCAGGCCCACAGTGCGGCGGGAAGTCGACACGAATGGCCGGGTAGTCTTCACGAACGAATGACCACAAGCCATCTGCCTACGCGAAAGCGCGCGAGCTGCTTCACTGGCTCTTTTCTACGGGCTGTTCTGGGTCTCGCGCTGGCCTTCCCGGCTATTCTCGCCCCCGCGGTTCGCGCTGACTCGAAAGCGGATTCCCAGAAGCAGTTCGAGCGCGCCGTCAAAATGCGCACGATGCTCGAAGGCTATCTCGAGAGGGATCGCGGCGAGTCCGACTACAAGCAGACGGTTCTCGCATACCGCAAGGTCTACCTGATCACGCCCACCGCGCCCGACGCCACGCAGGCGCTCATCGCCGAGGCCGAACTCTACGAGG
>Ga0265325_10000375_pt1 | contig 31400 bp, 26 predicted proteins | sample 41420metaG_FD_202090 | JGI IMG/M metagenome (GOLD analysis project Ga0265325, IMG submission 202090) | Rhizosphere microbial communities from Carex aquatilis grown in University of Washington, Seatle, WA, United States - 4-14-20 metaG | ecosystem: Host-associated > Plants > Roots > Rhizosphere... | reverse complement strand
GGGGCTGAGGAGACGCTGTTCATCGATGACAAGGCGGAGAATGTGGCGACGGCCAAGGCGGTGGGAATGAAGGGAATCATTTTCTCGGGCGTAGAAAAGCTGCGCAAGGAGCTGCAGGCATCCGGACTGGATGGCGAGTTGCCATTGCCGTAACGACGAGCGAGGTCAGTCCCCGGTCATGCGGTTCTTGCTGCCGATATGGTAAGTGAGGCCCATGGAGGCGTTCATCACGTCGAGGCCTGGGTTGACCGGCACAATGAAGGCGTCGGAAAAATGATAATCGCCAAACAGGCCGAGGCGCAGGTCGAAGCGTTCGTTGATGCGGACCTGAAGACCGACGGACGATTGCAGGCTTAGGTTCTCATAGGTCGTCCGGTTTGAAAGCGGCTTTTGCGCGAAGACGAGGATTCCGCCTTTCGCCATGAGGTAGGGCTTGATGGCCTTGCCGTCTCGCCATAGCCAGCGAACTCCGATGGGAGCGATCTCGACGCCGGGCACGGTCTTGAAGGTCGTGGTGAGGGGGTTGCCCCACATATCCATCTCTGTGGGCTGGTGCAGAAGAACCATCGGCATGATTTCGGCGACCCAGTCGACACGCGAACCGAGCAGATGGCCCCAGGTGTGGCGATCGTATTCGATGCCGATGTCGTACATCTTGCAGTCCTCGCCGGACGCAAAGATGTGGTAGTGGCCGTAAGAGACCAGGCCCTCAATGGTGAGATCGCGCGCCGGCGGCTGCTTGTGGGGGCGATCAGCGTTCGTGATGAGCGGCGCTGCCAACCCGCTGCTTGCGGGCAAGGAGTCCTGAGCGAATGCCGGGTTTGGGAGGGCAATGCAGACGGCAATGGAGCCGCCCAGCAGCGCGAGACCGAAAACTAGGGCAGTGCAGCGGCGGCCAACCGCCAATGTGTAGAGAAAGCCGCTTCCTCGATACCGCATGAAAAAGCATCCTCTTGTTTTTGACGGGCGACTTGCGGAACAAAAAATGGATATCGCGGTTAGTTTAAAGGTGGCAATCGTCGCTGACAATGGATGATTTCCCAGTCGGTTCACTCGTTGTAACTGCTGTCTGGGGCGACGATCGTCTGAAAGCCGGCAGAGTTGGCCTGTTGAACGGGCCGATTGGAACTACGAAGCCATGCCGAGGCCCACCAGGTTTGCTGCGGCGATGATGACGAGGATTCCGGCCCACAGTAGCCGGATGGGCCTGCTGCGCACTCCAGCCCACTCGCCGAGTGCGAGGCCTACAAGCCCGCCGCAGAGTACATAGATGCTCATGTGCAGCATCCAGTTCACGTAGCCCAGCCGCTGCGGAATGTTGGCTGCGCCCCAGGCGTAAAAGAAGAACTGCAAGTACCACATGATTCCCCCGGCCGCGGCCAACGATCCGTTCTTGACGAGCGTTGCGCGCGGCTGAGCGAGATCGGCTCGGAGAGAAAGATTTTTCTTGAGGGCCAGCCGAATAAAGCAGTAGCTCATGTTAATGACCGCGCCGCCGCCCATGATGAGTACGTAACTGGGGAGCGCAGAGTAAAGCGGATTGACTCCCAGGTGTTCGGCTGCCGCGGCAATGGGCTTGGCGGCATCGATGGCGAACGACATGCCCGAAGAAAAAATTCCGCACAGGACGGCGAGCGCAAGTCCGAGCTTCACATTGAACTCCTGCGCTCCGACGCCCAGTTGCACTTCTTTCTGATGGCCCGCATAAGAGACAACAGCCACGCCAATGACGGCCACTAGAACGCCCGCCATCGTGAGTAGGCCGCTGTGCGTAGAGAACAGCATTGCGGCCTGTCCGTGCATCAGGGGCGGGACCAATGTGCCGACGATAAGCGTGACGCCGATAGCCACGCCGATACCGAGCGACATCCCGAGATGGCGCATGGTGAGTCCGTAGCTGACGTTGCCCACTCCCCACATGGCGCCGAAGAGCGCCACCCGCAAAATGAGGCTGGGATCGAGCGAGGCGTAGAAGGCGGGAAAGCTTGGTAGGAGAAGATAGCTCACACCGATGGGCAACAGAATCCAGGAGAAGAAACCGGCGATGGCCCAGGTCGTCTCCCAGGACCATTTCCTCACTTTTTCAATGGGCGCGTAGAAAGAAGCAGCGCAGGCCGCACCGATGATGTGCCATCCGATTCCTGCCAGGATCACCGTGGGCATTCAGTCTCCGTATTTACGCGCTGCGGCGGATTTGCGGTTGCCTTTCCGCGAGCAATTCCAAAGCCTACCGGTTGCACACGCACCTTGTATAGCGACGAAGTTCTGGACGCATCCCCGTTACACTCTCTCTATGGTCCTTCGGCTTTATGCTGCCACGACGAGCGCCGGAAAGCTGCGCGATTTTCGCACGGCCGCGAATGCATATTCGGTCAGCATTGAGCCGCTTCCGGGGATCGAAGGGATCTTGCCGCCGGAAGAGGATGGCGACACGTTTCTCGCCAATGCGGCGACGAAGGCGGTTTACTATTCGCGATTTGCGCCGGGAGAGTTGGTGGTCGCGGACGACTCCGGTCTCGAGGTGGACGCGCTCGGAGGCGCACCCGGCGTGCGTTCGGCGCGATTCGCTGCAGATACGGGCCTTGTGGACTCGCCCGACGCCAACGACAACACCGACGTTTGGAACAATATTCTGCTGCTGCAGAAGATGGAGGCGTTTCCGGCAGAGTTGCGCACGGCCCGTTACCACTGCACACTGGTTGCCGCACGCGATGGCGAAGTGGTTCAAGTCGCCGATGGAACGGTGGAAGGGACGATTCTGGATGCGCCGCGCGGAACGGGTGGTTTCGGCTACGATCCGGTGTTCTATTTGCCGGAGCTGGGTAAGACGATGGCCGAGATCGATCTCGAAACGAAGCTGTCGCTCAGCCATCGAGGACGGGCGATTGCGGCGCTGCTGGCGGTGTTGAGCAACTGACTCATCCCGGTTACGCCGGTCGGAGGAATTCCTCATGCGGCTCTTTTGAAGTCAAATCGATTGCTCGAGCGCCGATTCGATTTCCGGGATGGTCATGACGGCCGCGATCTTGTCTTTCATGTAGCGCACGGAGACTTCGTGATGCTCCTGATCGTAGGAGCCGATGCAATCTGACGCCACAACAACTGGCCAATCGCGCTGATAGGCGTCAATCGCCGTTGTCCGAATGCAGGCATGAGTGTTGATTCCGGCGAGAATGATGCAATCCGCCTTGAGAAGCGCAAGCTGCGCATCGAGATCCGTGCCGAAGAACGCGCTGTAGCGTTTTTTCACGAGCACGGTATCGGAGGGCGCGACGACGAGGTCGGAAACAATCTCGCAGCCCGGCGTGCCTTTGATCGCAGTATGAATTCCCTTGGCCTTCATCTCCGGAAATGCATCGCCCAAGTCCGGCTCAAACTCCTGCCGGATCCAGATGATGGGTAGAGAGCGATTTCGAAAAGTCGTTACTAACTTGTTGATCGATTGAACGAGCTCTTTGCGGCGGCCCGGGTCCCAGCTGGCCAGAAAATCGTTCAGCATGTCGATGACGATGAGGACCGGGGTCTGCATGGGAACAGGCTAGCAGAGGGGTTCAAGGGTGACCGCGTGCTATCCCACCCTTGAGACAGAGACAAAAGCGTCGCGAGGGTGGGGCACACGTTTTTGCAGTGGTTTAAGATGCGTGAGTCAAAGAAATAGCACCCGCCTTGACGGACCTAACGTCAGCCTCGAATAATGCGTGTGAACCAAAGCGCGAGTTTCCGTCTCTCAATATAGGACTGCGTGGGCTAAGACTGTTTCAGCCCGGCCCGCATCTCTCAGGAGTTAACCTCTCCATGGCAACTGTTCAACCCGCCGCGCCGTCACCTGCTCATAGCGTCCGCCGCGGCGTGGAGCCTTTGCGCGCGGGGAAAGGCACTAGTTTCCTCTGGCACAAGCTGCACTCGCTGCTGGGCATCGTTCCCATTGGGGCTTTTCTCCTCGAGCATCTGCTCTCAAACTTCGAAGCGTTGAAGGGACCGATCGCCTATGGCGAGCAGGTAAAGTTTCTGAATGGCCTGCCGCTGGTGCGCGTGCTGGAGTGGGTGTTTATCTTTCTGCCCATCCTGTATCACGGCATTTACGGGGTCTACATCTGGCTGCGCGGCAAATCGAACATTGTGTATTATCCGTGGGCAGGGAACTGGATGTACCTGGCGCAGCGCTACACCGGCCTGATCGCACTTGCCTACATTGCCTATCACGTGGCAACGCAGCGCTTCATGGGAGCGAGCTTGCCTGAGAATCCCGGCATGGCGTTCGCCAAAGTGCAGCACGAGCTTGCGAATCCGTGGATCCTCGCCGTCTACGTGATCGCGATGATCGCCGTCTGCTGGCATTTTGCCTACGGGGTTTGGCTTTTCGCCGCCAAGTGGGGAATTACGCCGGGAGAAACTGCACGACGCCGGTTCGGTTATGTCTGCGTTGCATTGGGCGTGCTGCTCGCCGGCATGGGACTGGCCAGCATCTGGGCGTTTGTTGGACCGAAGTATCCGAATGCTCCGGACAACGTGCCGTTGAGCTACCAGGGGACAGAGATTAGAGAGCAGAGATCAGTTGCCGCAGTGGAACGTGGAGATGATCTTGTGGTCAAAATCAGAGATGCCGTCAATGGGTCGGCAGAGATTTGCTGATCCCTATTCTCTGCGCTCTGTTCTCTGATCTCTGAAAGGAAAGACATGGCAGCACCGAGGATCATCGTGGTTGGCGGAGGGTTGGCGGGGCTTGCGGCCGTCATTAAGATCGCCGAAGCCGGTGGCAATGTGGACCTGTTCTCCATTGTGCCGGTGAAGCGCTCACATTCGGTCTGCGCCCAGGGGGGCATTAACGCCGCGAAGAACCTGAAGGGCGAGGGCGACACCACCGCGCAACACTTTGACGACACGATTTACGGCGGCGACTTTCTGGCTAACCAGACGCCGGTGAAGGCGATGTGCGAGGCGGCCCCGGCGATCATCGATCTGCTCGACCGCATGGGTGTCCCTTTCAACCGCACGCCAGAGGGGCTGCTTGACTTCCGCCGCTTCGGGGGCACGCTTTACCACCGGACCGCATTTGCCGGAGCGACCACGGGGCAACAGCTTCTCTATGCGCTCGACGAGCAGGTGCGGCGCTACGAGGCTGAAGGCAAAGTCCACAAGTTCGAGGGCTGGGAGTTTCTCTCCGCCATCATCGACGGCAAGGGCAACGCTCGCGGCATCGTGGCCATGAACTTGCGCTCGATGGAGTTGAAGGCCTTCGCGGCCGATGCGATCATCCTGGCGACGGGCGGAATCGGCGCCATCTTCGGCAAGAGCACCAACTCGGTTGTCTGCACCGGTTCGGCGCAGTCGGCGATCTTTCTGCAGGGCGCGTATTACGCCAACGGCGAGTTCATCCAGGTGCATCCCACATGCATCCCCGGCGAGGACAAGCTGCGGTTGATGTCGGAGTCGGCGCGCGGCGAGGGCGGGCGTGTGTGGGTTCCGCGAACGCCGGGCGACAAGCGCGCGGTTAAGGCAATTCCGGAGGCGGAGCGGTTCTACTTCCTTGAGGAGTGGTATCCGAAGTACGGCAACCTCGTGCCACGCGATGTGGCCACACGCGCCATTCACAAGGTGGTGTATGAGTTGGGGCTCGGCCTCGAAGGCCAGCCGATGGTGTATCTGGACCTGACGCACATTGACCGCGAGACGCTGCACTACAAGCTCGGTGGGATTCTGGAGATCTACGAGAAGTTCGTGGGCGTGGATCCTTGCGTGGAACCGATGAAGATCTTCCCGGGCATGCACTACACGATGGGCGGACTTTGGGTGGACTTTGACCAGATGACCAATGTTCCCGGCATCTTTGCCGCGGGCGAGTGCGAGTATCAGTATCATGGCGCGAACCGGCTGGGAGCGAACTCGTTGGTGAGCTGCATCTTCGGCGGGTTTGTTTCCGGGCCAAACGCGATGAAGTACGCAAAGAGCGTGCCCGCAATGGAAGGCGACGGCGGGGCTGCTGCCGAGGTGCAACGCCAATCCGAGACCAATGAAAAGCTGATCCGGAACGAAGGCGGAGAAAATCCATTCAAGCTGTGGCGAGAGCTGGGCGAGACCATGACCGAGCACGCAACAGTGATCCGATACAACAAGGACCTGAAAAAAGCCGACGAAAAAGTCGTTGAACTGCTGGAACGCTACAAGCGCGTGAACCTGAGCGACAAAAGCCAATGGGCGAACACGAGCTTTGCCTTTGCGCGGCAGCTTTACAACATGTTGCAGATTTCGCGGACTGTTACGCTGGGCGCGATTCTGCGCGACGAGTCGCGCGGCGCGCATTACAAGCCGGACTTTCCCGAGCGCAACGACGAGCGGTTCCTGAAGACGACGAAGGCAAGTTTTACAGGCAGCACGGAAGGACCGAAGTTCGAGTTCGAGGAAGTGGATACGCAGTTCATCAAGCCGCGTCCGCGACGGTACGACGCGGCGAAGTGAGCATTGCATGCAGCAGACCTTTGGATGAGGGTCTTGTCGGAGCGGCGAAGTCGATTGATCCGGGGTCGTCCGCGCCGATGTCATCCTGAGCGACCGAGCAAGTCGAAGGATCTGAAGTAGTTTCGAGACGAAAGGGATCATGGCGACCAGAACAGTCACTTTCGAAATCAAGCGCCAGGCCAGCCCTGAAGCCGCGGCGGTGTGGGAGCGGTTTGAGCTGGAGTGGCGGCCGGGGATGAACGTCATCTCCTCGATGATGGAGATCGCCCGGAATCCCGTGACGGCCGATGGACGGCCAACGACTCCGATCGCCTACGACTCCAATTGCCTCGAAGAGATCTGCGGGTCATGCGCGATGCGAATCAACGGCAAGGCGCGCATGGCGTGCTCGGCGCTGGTCGACAATCTGGAGCAGCCCATCAAGGTTGAGCCGCTGACGAAGTTTCCTCTGGTGCGCGATTTACAGGTTGACCGGTCGGTTCTATTCGAAAATCTGATGCGCGTGAAGGCCTGGGTACCGGTGGACGGCACTTACGACCTCGGCTCGGGGCCGCGCGTGTTTCCACAGGAGCAGGAAGCGAACTATCCGTTGTCGAATTGCATTTCGTGCACCTGCTGCATGGAGGTTTGCCCGCAGTTCAATGATCTGACGGGGTTTGTGGGCGCGGCGACGATCGCGCAGGTGAAGCTGTTCAACAACCATCCCACGGGCAAAGTTTTCAAAGAAGAACGGCTGCGCGCGCTGGCCGGCGATGGCGGCATCCAGGAGTGCGGCTTTGCGCAGAACTGCGTGGAGGTCTGCCCCAAGCAGATTCCGCTGACCAACGCGATCAGCGACGTGGGCCGCGACGTGGTGGCGCAGAAGCTGAAGGACTGGCTGAAGAGTTAAAGCGGCCGCCTGTGCCGCCAAAGATTTCCCTTGACGGCGCTAAGATCCGCGGTGGAGTATCACTGCTGGGCCAAAGGTCCGCCGGACGTAAGTGGGTCGGCGAACCCCCTCGGATTCCCCACAAGCCTTCATCACAAAAACTTTGCGGCGAGTCATTTCACCGGTCGCTGTGTGCAAATTTTTCCGGGGCATCGAAACAGCGATGCCGCCAAACACACAAGACAACTCTCTTTTTGCTCCACCTTGGCTGGAGCTTCCTGTTTTGCGGGTCATCGTCCAGTTTCACTTCTCTTGCAGCGCCGGAAACCACACCTTAAACACCAAAGACCAAGGAGGTCTTGCAATGGGTTTACGTCACTTCTTCTGGGGCGCGGCACTGGCCGCGACACTCTCCGCAACGCTTGTTGCTCAACAAGCGCCGGTTGGTTATCACGGCATTTCCTGCGTCCGCGTCAAACCCGGGCAATCTGCCGCCTTTCACGCTCTTCTCGATGGCGACTACCACAAGGTTGAGCAGGCTCGCGTTGACTCGGGAGCGATTTCAGCTTTTATCGCGCTGCGCACCGTCATCCCCGCGGGGACCGATGCGGGGTGCGACTACGTCTTCGTCAGCTTCTACCCCGGCTTTCCGCCGGCACCTCTCGGCGACGATGACATGACGGCCGTCTTGCAAAAAGCCGGCGTCGCTTCCTCGCTGCAGCAGTGGCGCGATCGTCTCGCTGTAGTGGCCGAACTGGTCTCGAACAACATCACGCAGTATCAGGTGCTGGTTGGTGGATCGAAAAAGGGCGATTACCTGATCTTCAACTCGATGAAGGTAACGGACGTAAATGAGTGCGTCGCCGCACAGAAAAGACTATGGCAGCCTTTCGCCGCGCAAGGGGTGAAAGACGGCGCACAGGACGGCTGGGCCATAAACATCCAGGTCATGCCCCGCGGCGACAAAGACCCGAGCCTCGTGAGCAGCGTCGACATCTTCCCGACATGGGACTCGATGTTTACTTACTTCGGACCGGACTTTGCCGCCCGCTGGAAGAAGATCCATCCGGAGATGACACCCGACGAAGCCTTTTCGGAGATCGACAAGGTCTGCACGATCGACCATACGGTCACCTACAAAGTGGAAGACCAGATCAATTCAACCAAGTAAGACCGGCATCAGCGAAAGCAGAAAGAAGAGGGCCGCCCAGAAATTCGGGCGGCCTTCGTGTTTGGCGCCGCAGCTGCGCTGTCAGCTTTCAGCTAGCTCACCGGTGAGGTGGGCTGTTTACCCTTGAGTACCTACCCCGTATCCCCCCCCCACCCTGTTTTGAGGTTAAAGGGTTTGTTTTGAATCACTTGTACTCTTCACCATTCGCCGTAACATATTGATTTCAAAAGGGTTAGGATCTACAAGTCCCTGTTATCAACGGTTTACGGGGTAAGAATACCGCGAACAGCCCGCAGTCAATCTTCGGCACGAGAGGGTCCTGATCGGGTCGTCGATCTCTGTTTGGCGATCATGGGACCATTGTGCACCAAACGGGCATAATGATCGGCAAACTTCAAAAAAGAATTTGCTGAGTGTTTTCAGCGGGTTGCGGGGAAAATTGGCTTGGAGGGGGTTGCGGAGGCCCGGGCCTGCAGCTGGCATCTAAACCGTCGTTGACATCGTATATGATATGATATCATTTTAGTGTGAGGCTGGTTCTCGACACGGACGTGGTAGTGGCTGGTATGCGCAGCCCGCGTGGGGGGTCTGCGGAGCTGATCCGGCGGATTAGAGCAGGGAACGCGAAGATGGTGCTGAGCGTTGCTCTTGCACTCGAATATGAAGCCAAGTGCATGATGGCCGAACATCGGTTGGCGTCGGGGCTTAATGAAGTAGAGGTGCTGGTTTTCGTGGACGGCCTGCTTTCGTTGGCGGAACCGGTGCAGCAGTATTTCCGTTGGCGCCCGCAGCTGAGCGATCCGGGCGACGAACTTGTTTTGGAGGCCGCGGTGAACGGGCGGGCCGAAGCGATTGTGACATTCAATGAGAAACACCTGCGCGCGGCGCGGACGAGTTTTGGGATCGAGGTTTTTCGCCCGGGCGAAGCGTTGAGGAGGTTAGAGCTATGACGACGCGAGTGGCCACATTTCCGCTGCGTTTGCCGGTTTCGCTGAAGGCGGCGCTGGAAGAGATCAGCGAGCGCGACGGCACAAGCATGAACCAGTTTTTGGTGATCGCGGCAGCGGAGAAGATCGCCGCCATGGACACGGAAAGGTTTTTCGCTGAGCGGCGCGGGCGGGCAAACGATGCGGCGTTTCTGCGCATCCTGAATCGGGAGAGCGGCGAGCCGCCGCGTCCTGAAGACCGGATGGATTGAGGCTGCCACAAAAAGAAGGCCTGGTCGAACGATTATGGGACTATTGAGCGCCAAGCGGGCATAACTACCGGCAAACCCGCGAACAGAATTTTGGTCGTGTTTTCAGCGGGCTGCGAGAAAGCGAAGCGGGAGAGCGCTTGACAAGAAGCGTGGGAACGTCCCGTCTGTCCCCAGGTTTCCCCAGGTTTTCAGGTTTCCTCCCAGGTTTCAGGTTTTCCCAGGTTTTACTTCTCGAAAAATGGGCGGGCGGGGCTGTCAAGCCCCGAAACCCCTAAGCCTCTGCATCCAAATCACTTCCATTTGCCGATCATTATGCCCGCTCGGCGCACAATGGTTCCATGATCGAGGCAGGGACCAAGGGACCAAGGGAATGGGGCACCAAGGTCGCGAGCAACGCCGCTGTCTAAGAGTGGCGGGTTGGAAGCTGGAGGCTAGGAGCTGGCAGCTGGAAGCTGCTTTACCCCCCACCCCCCTGTCTCAACACCCCCCACCCAGTCTTGAGACCCCACCCCCCATGCCGTTTTTTGAGACTGTGAATCCGTGAAACTGTGGAGCCCGCAGAATCAACAACTTGCAGCCACAGTTTCACAGTCTCACAGTTCGGCTTTCGGGTTTGCGATTGTTCTCGATTCCGTTCCGCGAAAACAACAGGGTTTCGGCGCGCGATGCGGCGATGCGCATCTAACAGGTTTGTGCAACTTTGATCCCGGAGGAAAGTGCCTTGAAAGATAAGCCGAGTGCAGAAGCTTCAAAGAAGATCACCCGCGCAAAACTGATCGAGTTATTAAATGAGGATTTGTCGCGGGAGTACCAGGCGATCATCGGATACGTGGTGTATTCGCAGGTGATCAAGGGCGCCGCGTACATGAATATTGCGGCGGAACTGGCGGTGCACGCGGCGCAGGAACTGCAACACGCGCTGATCATCTCCGAGCAGGTCGATTACCTGGGCGGTATGCCGACGGTTCAGCCGAAGCCGGTGAAGACCTCAGAGAAAGCTACTGACATGCTGCAGTTCGACCTGGACAATGAGACGGAAACGATCAGGAATTATCGCGCGCGCGTTCGCCAATGCGAAGAGCTGGGCGAATTTGCGATGAGCGAACAGATTCGGCAGATCCTGGTGAACGAACAAGATCACCAGATCGCCCTGGCGACTGCTTTGGGCAAGGACGTGCCGAACAACAGTGATTAGTGTTTAGTGACTAGTGTTTAGAGGTTAGCGTTTATTCGTTGATGCGCGGCCAGGCTCGGCGGGCATCCCGTACAGGACGAGTTTCATATGGGCGGTCGTGTCCCTGAGGGGAGCGACTGTGCGACACACGTCAAGGGCAACCCGATCGGGCCTTTGCAGTTTGACCGATTGGAAGTTGCCCCGGCCGCCCGAGCGCAGAACGCATGTCCGCGCAGATCGATGCAAGGCCCGCAGAAATCTAAACACAACGGATTCTGATTTCAATTTCGCTTCGGCCTAGGGCTGCGGCGTGGGAAATTTTCTCACTTCTTGCGCCCGATTGTCGGCTCCTGTGCGGACTCATCCTTCGAGCCGGATGGGGCGGAATGCTCGGGAATGCCGCTGATAAGGGCCTCATAATTTGTGAGACGCTCGCCGAGAATGACCACTCCCTTGGACGTGATTTCGTATTCGCGAATATCCTTGGCGTGGTTTCCGCCTCGCATCTTGATCACCACCACAATCTTGCGAAGCTGGCCATCGATCGATACATAGCGCAGCCGGATGATGTCATCGGTGAGGAATGAAATTGAGTAGGTACTGAACGGAAATCCGGTGAAAGACTCATCCACTTCGACGGTACTTAGAATCGTTACTCCGATTCCAGTGAGAGCGAAGATCATGCGATAGAGGGACTCGCGAAAGTCAGCGCGGAAGCCGGGCGACAGAGCCATCTCGAAGCCGGCCAGGGAATCGATCACCAGCCGCTTGGCGCCGATCTTCTGAACTGCGTCGAGAATCGACTGCATGGTTTCATCCACCGACAGATCGAGGGGACGAAGATAAAGGATTGTGAGCTTACCGTCCTTCTGCGGCGTTTCCAGATCCAAACCCAAGCTGGTGGCCCGCTCCGCGTACGCCTCCGGACGCTCTTCAAAGACAGCCACAATTCCCGGTTCCCCGTGACGGATGCCTTCGGCAATGAATTGGGTCGCCAAGACAGATTTCCCGGTTCCCGAAGACCCGGCTATGAGTACGCTATCGCCCTCGCGCACGCCGCCATCCAGCATCTTGTCCAACTCCGGAATACCGAAGCAAAGGCGCCGATTACTAGGGGGATTTCTCTTGCGTGCTGTCAACCCAAACGTGCGCGAGAAGGCTTGTATCCCGGCATCGGTGATGCGGAAGGTGTGCAACCCCGGCACGGAATCCTGACCGCGCAGTTTTATGACCTGCAACTTCCGGACAATGGAATTTCGCTCCGCCGTTTGGCGCAACCAGAACAGTCCATCGGCGACGGTAAAGATGGGATTGTCGCGTAACTCGTCCTCTGCATATTCACCGATGAGGAAAGTTGTCGCCTGCCAGCTAGCCAGAGACAGGGCCAACCGCTGAATAAACGATTGCAGCTCCATATCACTATTTGGCTTACGTACCATGGTGCGGAAGGAATCAACAACGACGACGGCGGGGTTGGCCCGTTCGACTTCCTTGGTGATTGCCTCAAGGACCGCGCCGAGGTCATTGTCCAGAACAACCTGGCTGAGGTTGATAAAGCGGATGGAGTCTGGCAGCTTGGCGGGATCGAAGAAGGTGTACTGCTGCTGGTAGCGCAGCATTTTTATGGCGGATTCGCCGAGGACAGTGAAGTAGAGAGCCGGACGCTCGGGACTCGCATTGGCAAACACGAACTGGTGAGCCAGCGTCGTCTTGCCACTTCCGGGGGCACCCGCGATGATGTTGAACGAGAATTCGGGGAGACCACCGCCGACGATTTCGTCGAGGCCTGGAACTCCGGTGGGTAGTTGGTTGATCTTTACTTTGTCTTGAGTGCTCACGCGTTTCTCCCGTTTTCGAAATTGCGATTGTTGAGGGCCGACTCCGGCCACTTAGCCCGCAGCACGCTCAACGTTAAACTCTCACCGAGGAAGACAAGGAGCAGGCCGAGCAAACGGGCGATGAGAATGAACCCTCCCTCGCCAGCCCGATCCTTATTCATGTCCAATTGCAGTTCATGCTCGCCCAGGCCCTGTAGAGAGCCGTCGGCGGCAACTCGCGCCGCGCTGAGGCTTGGCGCTTCAGCTCTGGCCAGCACCAGGGCGCGAGAAGCGAGCGACTGAAAAGCCACACTTCCAGCAAACTCACCTAGACTCTCGCGCAGCTTCTGATAGACGCGAAGGGCTGGCGGCTCCATTCCATTGGAGGCCTCGCCCGCGGCGGCTTCATAGGTAAGAAGACGATGGGCCAAATCTCGCATTCCAGGGGCAAACGTCATATTCAGCCCTGCATCGTTCAAGGTAACAAATAGCGAATGCCGCTGCACGATCCGTAAGAGAATTGGGCCGGCGATTCGCTGCTCCCGCAAACGGCCGGCGGTTGAGTGTTCGAAATCCAGAGCCGTTCTGGGTTGAGCACCGGCGGGATTCAATTCATATAGCGATTCGTTTCCGGGTTCGTTCCGTCTTCCTGCGAGCCGCCAGCCTTACTCCGGACGAGCGTGAAAATGTCTAAAACAGTGGCAATACTGCGTATGTTTCCCGCAACGACCGCGAGTCCATCTTCCATGCCGGGATGTCTGTCCGCAAGGGTTTCGAGGCGCTCACTGACACTCCTCAGGCGGTCAATTTCCAGCAGAAGGTCTTCGAAAGCGACAGCCATTGCCGGGCCATCGGCCACCAGGTCTGTCGTGTCTGCATTGGATGTTTCCGGCGCTGTGCTCATGGCGGCCTGAAGGCGCAAGTCTTCAATCAAACGCAGCGTTGTTGCTTCGCCAAGGAAAGTAAGAAAAAGCCCAAGAAGTTGCGCAATCAGAGTGATTCCGGCCTCGCCGTCGTCATCCCCGGGCCTCTCGGATTCAACACCGCCAAGACCGCGCAAATCTCCGCTCGGCGTTACCTGCACGGCGCTGAGTCGAGGAGATTCCGACTTGGCGAGAGCCAGGGCACGGGAGGCGAGCGCCCTAAAGCCATCCGCGCCGACGGGGGCCCCAAGTTGGCGGCGCAGCCTTTCATAAACCCGCACAGTCGCGGGCTCGGTGAAAAGAGAGTGCGTAGCTGGGTCGGCTTCCGAAGCGACGAGGCTGCGGGCCAATTCACGCGTCTTATCTGGATGGAGCATCGGTCCTGTTTTCTCCTTAGAATTTATGCCTTTTCCGGGAGCGTAGCGCATTTATCGCTTCGCCGATGACATTGCAACTACTTGTGTTAATGGGCTTCTTGACGAGATTTATCATACTGGATATGCCGCCATGCAAATCAAGGCTACTTGAAAGACCTCGGGAAAGATGAGCAAACTTGAACGGATTGCCCGTTGCGGCAGGAATCTGATGGTGAGGTCCGATTGGAGCATGGAAACGCGCAGGATGCATCTGGCGCCTGGTCAAAGGGGGAAGATCCGGCATCTCGGGCTCTCGGTGCGGCAGTTGACCCTTACCGATCTCTGACGGCTCTGTTAAACTGACGCCAATTCGGCCCGCATCCCCGGAGCGGTCATCCCGTGATGGCCGCGACCGGAAGGAGGCTCTTTATTGGTCATATTTGAAAAACCCGGATTCGATGTCGCAGTTTTTCTGGGGAACGCAGGCCTGGGGAGACGAGTCATCGAGTTTGCGCCGAAGGAAGCCTTCTTTTCGCAGGGAGATCCCGCGGACGCGGTTTTCTATCTTCAAAAAGGCCGTGCAAGAGTCACAATTGTTTCCACGGGCGGGAAGGAAGCAACCATCGCGCTGGTCTCCGAAGGCGACTTTGTAGGAGAAGAGGCACTCGCGGCGATGCCCGGGTTGCGTTTGGCCACGGCCCATGCCATTACCGCTTGCATCGCTCTCAGAATCAGCCGGGAAGAGATGATCCATGTGATGCATGAGGAGCATGGTTTCTCAGACTTCTTTTTGAAGTTCCTGCTGGAGCGCAGCATGCGAGTCCAGGCCGACCTGGTCGATCAGCTTTTCAACTCGAGTGAAAAGCGCCTGGCGAGAATTCTGCTGTTGATGGCGGAATTTGGCAAGCCGGGGGAGCCGGAGCAATATATTCCCAAAATCTCACAAGAGACCCTGGCCGAGATGATTGGCACCACCCGGTCCCGTGTCAGCTTTTTCATGAACCGCTTTCGCAAGCTCGGGTTTATTGAATACAACGGGCGCATCAAGGTTCACAAGTCGCTATTGAACGCGGTCCTGCTTTATCGATTACCCGAGATTCAACCCGACGGACTTCCGGCGTCGGCCACAGTCCCTTCTTTGGGCACTGCAGGGGCGCGACCGAAATCTGCCAGACGCGCCCTGAACCTGCACCGTTGAACGAATTGCAGTTGATGTTTGCGGCAGGCAAAGGACACAGATTCACTCTCGCGCGGAGATGGAGGCAGGCTTCTTAACGGCCAGAGCGTCCGCGCCGCTGAGGAGATTGCGGACGGACTCCGTCAGCCGCGGCCTATCCATCTCTTTCCTTACATAGGCGACAATGTCTCTTGCCCTCTTGATCCGGGTTGTTTTCTTCATGAGACGACCGTTCTTTGAGCGATGATTAGTGGATTAGCGTATCGAGTTCGGAGCTAATCCTGCTCTGGGTATTCCGCAATCGGGATCAAACAGAAGTTGTTGATTCGGGAGAAGCGTTAACCGCGCCACCGAGAATATCCCCAGCCGCCGCCGCCGAGTAGAAAGAGCACCAGCAGTACGATCAAGACTGTTTCCATGATGAGACCTCCGTCGCAAGAGGAAGGGGACTCGTCCTTGTAACTACGACCCCACTTCTTCCCTACACATGATCCTACGAGTGGCCGAGACGGTTGTCTGATCACAAAGAACCAATGTTGAGAAGGCCGGGATCGCTACAGATTAGCCTTTGGAAACTGCGACGGAACTTGCCTGATGCGATAGAGGTTTGGCAAGGGCGGGACCCCTGTTCGTGGACTCCGGCTCGTCGAGCCGCTCGTCCCAAGAGCCTTGCTCGCGAGTGCGAGCGCACCTATTTCAGTTTGGAAGCGTGGAAAGAGATCCGGACGTAGCCGGCGCGTTCGATTCCGACCGGCGGCTGGGCCGGATCTCCAGTGCCCCATTCGAGGTGATGCGGCTGGAACAGATTCTGGCCGACGCCCTCGATGAGGAAGTTGGCGCCGAGGGGGCGCGAGAGATGGACGTCGGCGGTCTGGTAAGCCTCGACTTTTTGTGCCGGCAGTGCGCTGACGAACCGGTAGGTCTGGTCGAACGAGAATTTACAGGGCAGATCGATCATGGACTGAAGGACGACCTGATGTTTTGGGGCGGATCCTTCATACGTGCTGACAGAACCACTGTCGCTAATGCTCGAAGTGGCTCCGGCAGCCTGGAAATCCGAATTGAGGTACGAGTACGCAAGGTTGAGCCGCCAGGCGGATCCGATCGCAAACTGAGGAGCTACCTCGAACCCGGAAGCAGAGCCGCTGATCTGGTTTGTGTATTGAACGGTGTAGTAGGTTACGCCCCCCGAACTCGTGATTACGTAAGGTGAGAAGCTTTGCAACTGGCCGTATTGGTTCCAGAAGCCCGACACATCGAGGAAAAGATGCTTGCTCATGGTTCCGCGGTAGCCTAACTCATAACCCAGGACGTTTTCCGACTTGAATTTGTGGTCGCCGAGGAGCTGAATCACCAGGGTTGGAGTAATTCCCTGCAAAACGAAATCCTCTTCCAAGTCAGATGGGGTGGTGACCGAACGCGTGATGCCGCCCCACAGCGATTGTTTATCGTTGGGAGACCATAGCAAGCGGCCTGAGGGCAGAACGTCGAAGCCGCTGAAGTTGTTGTGCTGCAGCTTCGCGCCAACGGTCAGGTTCACTGTCTTTCCGAGGCGCATCTCGTCTTGAAGAAAGCCAGTGTAGATGTGATCTGTTGCTTTGGGTGGGACCAGGCCTTCTCCAACGACGGCGGAGATGACGTTGTAGGGGCTCCAGCGAAAACCGGCGCCGACCGAGACGAGGTGCGCGGCCCCCGGCTTGAATCGGTCGATAAAATCGACGTCAATGGTGTCGCGGGTTTCGCCGAGGAAGCCGTGAGTACGGAGGGTGCGGTCAAAATATGCCTGCGCCATCAGCCCGGTTCCATTGGCTTCGACGGTTTGATAGCGAAAGTTGACATCGCCGCCGGATGTCTGGTCGTTGCTGATCGCTGCGCCGACGATGTGAGGCGAAGTCCCCTTGTAGAGGTCGCCTTCGAGCATCATGTCAGCGACGCCCTTGTCGTGATCGGCCCTGAATCCAAGGCGCTCTTCGTGCCAGGCGTCGTCGTTGATGCCGTCGGTATGGTATTCATGGTCGCGCTCGAAGCCGCGCCCAAACACGCGGAAGTTCGTGTCGCCCGATCCAGCGCCAATTTGCAGATCGTCGATGGTGTGTTCCATGGTGCCCGCCAAGGCGGAAGCTTGCACGCCTTTGGAATCGGCCGCTTTGGTGGTGATGATGTTGATGACGCCGTTGGCGGAGTTCGGACCCCAGATGGTTCCCGCGGGTCCGCGAATCACTTCAATGCGATCAATGTCCTCGAATGGCAGGTCTTGCACGTCCCAGTAGACGCCGGCGAAAAGAGGAGTGTAGACATTGCGGCCGTCGATGAGGACGAGGACGGATTTGGAGAAGTTGTTCTGGAGCCCGCGGATCGAGACCGCCCAGGTGGTCGAGCTGAGGCGCCCTACCTCGACGCCGGGCGCCAGGCGCAGAGCGTCGGGGATCGTGGTCACGCCGGAACGGACGATCTCATCGTGCGTAATGACATAGAGCGCGGCCGGGGTATTGTGCAGCGGAGTGGGGGCCTTACTGAACGTAGTGACCTCGACTTCACCCAGTTGCTCGAGTGTCATTTGCTTCAGGTTTTGCTGGGCACCATCGGAGGCCATTTCCGTTTGGCCGGCGCCGGCTTGCGTGGCGATGGCAGAAGCCGATGCAAGAAAAAGCGCCAAGGCTGTCAGCGTTTCGGTACGGCGGATTAGCCGGCGTGCCGGCCTACGGAGAGGGACGGGCAGGGAGGCGCACAGCGGGGCCCGCCGGTTTGAATCCGTCTCCACACGCCTCATCGATCTGCGACCTCGCGGGTTTTCGAAATCAGGGCCCGTGTCAAGGAGTCCGTGGGGGAGGGACACCGTGGAAAGCTACTCAGAAGAATCCTAAGACGTTGGATGCAGTTCATATGGGTTGAGGTTGCCCCTAAGATTTATTTTCGGCCAGGCCAGTCGCAGGGGGTTTGTAAGGCAGGCTGAAGCTGAATGTTGCGCCATGGTCGACGGCTCCTTCAGCCCACACCCTTCCACCGTGCCGGGTGATGATGCGTTGGACGGTTGCCAGGCCGACGCCGGTTCCGGGAAAGTCGACATGGGAATGGAGGCGCTGGAACGGGCGGAAGAGCCGTTCCGCGTAGTTGGGGTTGAATCCCACGCCGTTGTCCTGCACGAAAAAGACGATCTCGTCCGGAGCTTCGCGGAAGCCAAACTCAATTTTGGCGGGGTCGCGTTTGGAAGAATACTTCCAGGCGTTTCTGATCAAGTTTTCGAGCACCAGGAGAATCAGGCCTTCGTCGGCAATGGCGTGGGCGCCGGGGGCGATGGAGACCTTGATTTCCCGGCCGTCTTTCTCAGCCATTAGCGGCTCCAGGATCGACCGGGCCATGCGGGTCATATCGAGGGGGCGGTAATGCAAGGGCGAACTGGCCGCCCTGGACAGGTTGAGGAGGTCGTCAATCAATGTGGACATCCTCCGGGCGCCATCCATGAGCTTGACTGCCAGTCTTGCGCAATCGCCGTCCCGCGGAATCTCGGCGGAGGTCTGCAGCAGGAAACCAAGATTCGTAATCTGCTGCAAAGGCCCCCTGAGATCGTGGGCCACGGAATAGGAAAATGCCTCAAGTTCCTGATTGGCGGCCTGGAGTTCCGAGGTGCGTTCCTGCACCTTTTGCTCGAGTCCGCGGCGCGATTCCTCAAGGGCAAAGTCACGTTGCTGAATCTGCTCGAGCATCTCGTTGAAGGAGGTGATGAGCATGGAGATTTCGTCGGAGCCCCCGGGCGACTCCGCGCGGATGGCGTAGTTTTTTTCGCGAGAAACGACCGCCGCCGTTTGTGCGAGAGCGGTCAAGGGGCTGGAAATCAGCCTTCTAATGGTTGTGGTGGCCACGAGCGCCACAATGAAACAGATGATGAGGATGCCGGCCGAAAGGATTCCAAACTCGCGGACGCGATAGGCAAGGTCGGTAGTTTCGGCGAGGATATAGACCGAACCGACAACGTGTCCCTGCGATTCGATGCGACGCCCATAGAGAATCTGCTGATCTCCGTGCGACCAGTAACCAGATACCTGGCCATGCTCCAGGCGCGGAGATAGATTCATTTGGCCGGGATCATTACGAGAGAAGGAGGCGAAAGCTTGTTGGTCGGCGGTGTAAACAACGGCCGCGAGCACGTGCGGCGAACCGCGCAGGGCTGCCAGCGTGCTTTGCGCAGCCTGCGGATCATCGAACAGCAGCGGGGCGACGCAATTGGAGCCGATGATCTGTGCCTCGGTATCCAAATCCGACCTAAGAGTCTGACGCAAACTGTAGAGGTCATACATGAGGAACGACACATAGGCGAGGAGCAAGGCAATCCCGCAGACGATAAGATTCATGCGCGTGAGCTTACGGGCAATGGACTGGCTGCTCCAGAGGTTCATTGCTGCACCTCGCCGGAACGGTTGCCGGAAACTGAAGCGGCAACTCTCAACAATTCGGAGCTAAGGACGAGGTGAGTGCGCCGGACTGGGTCAAGGTTGACGGAGAAGCGGACGTGGTCGGAGACCAACAAGAACTGAATCATGCCGCCGCGCTTGAGGAAATCCGGAGCATCGCTGACGGTAAGCGTGTCAGAGGCCTGAAAGGCGGCGAGGTCCGGGTCTATTTTCTTTTCTTCTGAAGCGCCGAGAAACGCGATGGCACAGCCATGCGAATCCGGTTTGTCGACATTTGGTTTTTCAAGCCGAACCACGCGCACCTTGTGGCCGTTGATGACTTCACCGGCAGTGATGTCATCGAGTGCGCGTCCGAAAGGATCTTCGCCGACGACGCAGATATTGAAATCGGCGTGAGCGGCCGGCGCGCCCGACGAAACGCGCATGAACTTGCCGAAATTGAGCAGGTATGCGGCCTTTACGGTGTACTCTGACGGCTTGGATTGGCCATGAAGCAGGTTCGGGGAAAGCAGAAGCGCGCATGAGAGGGCGATGGTGAGCGGAAGGGCGCCAAAGCGGAGGGAAGCCCAGCGGGGCCCGATGCGGCGGGTGCTGGTTCGGCCGGCCGAGATTCGGCGAGTCAGGAGGGCGGAAGTGGGGAACGATGCGCGCTGCATCGGCTCACCTGCCCGGCTCGCTGCTTGGGTTTCTACCACTCTCAACTTCTGTTGACCTCGACAGCAAAATGGGGAATGCTGACGCCGGCGAAATCTACGACTCGCCTGTCTTACTCGTTTTTTCGGCGGGAATTGCGGCGCGTGCAGGTGCGGCTAATTTGTGAAGGGCGTTCAGCAGGTTCTCGGGCTCGCCTTTGCGGACAAACTCAGAGGCATACGGTTGAATGTCGGTGGGCATGGTCCAAAGGTCCGAGAGTACGAGGATCGGAGCCTGAGGGTGTTTGGTCTTTATTTCCTGCGCAATCTCGGGGGCAGTTTTCACGGAATTCAACCGATAGTCGAGAAGGATCGCCGCGATTTCGCCGTCCGGCACAGGTCCAGGCCCGGCGAAGCGGACAAGCACCGGGACCGGTTGATAGCCGGCCCGATCAACGATCATCCCATAGATCTCGAGGTGGGACGGATCGTCATCGACGATCAAAATCCGTTTGCGTTCAGCGTCGCCATTCATTGTTTCCGGACCTCGTTCAAATGCCGGGCGCCAATGTGCAAGGTATTGAATTCGCAGCCATAAGTCAAGAGAGCAACCATGGGGTCACGGCCATCTTGCCGTCAGTCTGCGTCCCAGCTTTTTGGAACGTTAACATAGGAGCGATCGAGTTCGGCGACGGACGGGCAGCCGAGTAGCCGCAACGTGCGGTCGAGGTCGGTGCGCAGAATTTCGATGGCGCGATTGACTCCGGGTTCTCCGGCGGCGGCGAGCCCATAGGCGTAGGCGCGGCCGCAGAGGACAGCGCGCGCGCCGAGGCAGAGCGCCTTGACGATGTCGGTGCCGCGGCGGATGCCGCCGTCCATGAGGATTTCAGTTTGGCCATTGACGGCCGCGACAATTTCAGGCAGAACGCGCAAGGAAGAAGGAACGCAATCGAGCTGGCGGCCGCCGTGGTTGGAGACGGAGATGGCTGCTGCGCCTTCGTCGACTGCGCGGCGGGCATCGTCCGCGGTGAGGACACCCTTAACGACGATGGGACCACCCCAGTGCTCGCGAATCCAGGCGAGATCGCTCCAGGTGACGGCGGATTCGGCCAGTGCCACGGCGACATCGATGAGCGGCATGGGGCCTTTGCCCGGGATGACGACGTTGGGGAGCGGCTGGATGCCTCCGTCGCGCAGAAAGCCGATGAGCCAGCCGGGGCGCGAGAGGATTTGTGGAAGGTAGGGAATTTTCTGGAGCGGGCCGCCGCTGACGAGCTCCTTCATGCCGTTACGAAAATCGCGCTCGCGCAGGCCGGAGACGGTGGTATCGATGGTGACGACGAGCGCAGAAAAGCCGGCGGCGCGCGCGCGTTCAATCGCGGCCTCAGCGGCGCCGCGGCCACCCATGAGGTAGAGCTGATAGAAGACGGGTCCGGCGGAGGCGGCCTTCACGTTTTCAAGTTTGTGGCCGGAGATTGTGGAAAGAATATAGGCGGTGCCCGCATTGCCGGCGGCGCGCGCCGCACCCACTTCGCCCACCGGGTGCATGAGGCGGCTGTATCCAACAGGAGCAAGCAGGAAAGGAAGAGCGAGATCGAAGCCGAGGACGCGGGTGCGCAGGGGACAACTAGCGAAAGCGACTGCATGACGGGGACGGAAGGTGACGTCGTCATAGACGCGGCAATTTTCGCGGAGGGTGACTTCGCCTTCTGCGCCGCCATCGAGGTAATCGAAGACAGAGCTGGGAACGCGTCGCTGAGCGATGGATCGAAGATCTGCGATGCTGACGACGCGCGGAGAGGCGACGGAACGGACGGATGTTGACATGACAGATTGTTATACCAAACGCAGGGAGCGAGGGATCAAGAGGAAGAATTACGCAAGTGAAGAAGCGAAAGAGTGAATGGAGGGGTAGTCGCCGGATTCGACCGAGCAGAAATGCCGCCATTCGCAGGGGACGAGCGATGGCGGCAGCGTTTGGTATATTCGACAGCAACTGAAAGCAGGAAATCCCGAATTGCAGGGGTCATAACGTCAATCCCATTGCGGGCCAGTTTTAACGGCTGAAGGGATTGATTGCGCGCATTGACAAATGGATCCATCGGCAAACGTCTTCATCAATCTGTTCGTTGGTCTCTCAAGCCTCGTTGGCGTCAGCGGAGTGGGTCGTCTGCTGCTGCGGCGGCTACGGCCGATTGCGCTGCACTGGTACATCGCGCTGGCGATGCTGGCGGGATTCTCGCTCAGTTCCGTGGCCCTTCAGTGCCTTGCGTTGGCCGGATCTGGACCAACCGGATTCAGAGTGCTGGGATTGGGAGTTTTCGTTCTCGGGCTCGCCGGGCACTGGATCGGCCGGAGACGTTTTTCAAGTCTGCCGCTCATTCAGGCGGGGCGGTTTCGAATCTTTGCAGTCAGCCTTTTTTGCCTCGCGCTGGTTGTGCTGTTGCTGATTAGCCTGGCGCCCTCGACCAAGAGCGATGAGATGTACTACCACATGCTCGTGGGCCGACGGGTATTGGAAGATCATGGCTTGCGCGTGTACCAGCTTCCCTTCGAGCAAGCCATCATCCCGCAGATGGGATACCAGATCGCCGAAACTGTTTTCCATGCGACCGGTACTCCGGACGCCGGCAATATTCTGAGTCTCGGATTTGGGATCGCGCTTTGGCTGCTGATGTACGGAGTGGTGACGGAGGAAACAGGGCGCGCGGAGTGGGGCCTGATTGCATCGCTCGCCTGTGCTGCCGGAATGTATCCCGCCGCGATGTATGTAACCGCCGGGCCGCATGCATTGGGTGATCTGGGCACGTTTACCGGGGTGGCCGCTCTCTTCCTGCCGGGAAGTTTGGGAAAGGCAGATGGAGATGCGGGGTTGCAAACGCGATGTTTCGCGTGTGCCCTGGGCGCGGTGTGCGCGGCATCGACGAAGATCTCCCTGATTCCTGTCGCGATGATCATCACCATTGCGGGGCTGGTGTGGCTGGCTGGCGCCGCACGGGTGAGGATGACTGCAATCGCGACCGGACTCTGGATATTGTTGATGGGTCCACTGATTGCGTGGACAGCTATCCACACTGGATCACCGTTTGGAGCAGCCTTCGCGCAGTTCTTTGGCCATACCGCTTACCAACCGGCAACGCTCGCGAGTATGGCTATGGCCCTCGACCAAGCCGGATGGTTCGATGTTTTGTCGGGGGCGGCCGAGTTCTTGAATGGCGCCAGCCTTTTGCTCATCCTATGGGGGGCAGTCACATGTTGCTGGCGGTGGAAGCGGCTTGCGGGACTGTTGCTGTTGGTGGTGCTGCAGGTTGCGCTCATTGCAAAGTTTCTTCCCCATGAGTTTCGGTTTCTGGGCGGCCTGCAATATGGACTGCTGGCTGCCGGGGCGGTTGGCCTGGGCCTGAGGTGGCGCGGCCAAGTTCCACTCAAGTGGGTCGCGGGAGCTTTCGTTGTGCTCATGGGGCCATGGCTCGCGGCCGAACTCTTTTACGCGCGCCCGTTTGCAGCGGTTACTCTCGGCATCACTCCGCGTGAGGATTTCCTGGAGCGCTATGTCGCGTTTTTCGACGACTACCGGGCATTAGACAAACTTCTGCCGCGCGATGCCACACTGTACATTCCCGGCCCTCGCGCGCCGGCCGTTTACGCTCCGCGTCCGGTGATCTTCACCGTTGCGGATTGGGACCGGCGGACTGTGCTCTACAGATTGCTGGCGCTCGAATTTGGCCAGACTCCCGACCCGGGATTAGTGAATGAGGATGGCTTGAATTGCGGGACCGAAATCTACCGCAATCCGGATGCAGTCATCGTGGCGTACCGCACTCCAAACCGTAAGCCGGATCGGGGCGTCGCGGTGGTGCAACGGTGCGTTGTCGTTGCGGTCGACCCAAGCACGTTGCACCCGAACAAGTGAATCATTTTGGATCGATGAATTTTATCTCTCGGCCGCCGAGTTTATTCAGACTGCGCAGGGGTGCGGTCAAACTTGGGCGTCCGATAGAAACTGCTCTTCAGGGAGCAGAACAGGTTATAGCGGAGCAAGTAGTAGAGCGCCGCGAAACCATCCCAGATATTCGCCTTTTTGCCTTCTTCGTATGTGCGGCCATAGTAGCTAATCGGCGTTTCGTAGATGATGCATTTCAGCTTGGCGACTTTTGCGGTGACCTCAATCTCAAAACCAAAACCGCGCGACGTAATCTTCATCTGCCGGATAATATCGCCACGAAAGGCCTTGTAACAGGTTTCGACGTCGGTGAGATTGATATTGGTCAGAAGGTTCGAGAGAAAGACGAGCACTTTGTTGCCGAGATAATGATAGAAATACACGGCTCGAGCGGCCTTCCTAACCAGGAAGCGTGAGCCGAAAACGACGTCCGCGTTTCCATCCAAGATCGGGGCGATTACATCGGGTATCTCCAGAGGATCGTACTCGAGATCAGCATCCTGAACGATAACGATATCGCCTCGCGTAAGCGGAAAGGCACTCTTGAGCGCTGCAGTTTTCCCCTTGTTTCTGTCATGCCGGACTGTTTGGATCGAGGAATGCTTTGTGCAGAGCCCGTTGAGAATTTCTGGAGTTTTGTCGGTCGAGCAGTCATCAACAATGACGATCTCAAGCAGATTCGCTAGGAGAATAAGTTTCTCGACAACTTTTGCAAGGGTCGCCTGTTCGTTGTAGACGGGGACAACGACAGACAGGTACTTCTCTTGCACAGCTCACGCCCCCTTTATTCAGCAGTTCTGTCAATTTTAGTCGAGGGAATCGCGCGTTAGTCGCCGAATTCGAGGTCGTCGAAGCGACGCCATTTGTAGATGGCGATGGAGACGATCCAACTGAGGGCGAAGAGGCCGACGATGAGATAGCCTAGGGTGCCGAAGCTGGAGTTGAGGTGGAGAATGGCGGCGAAGAAGCTGCCAGTGAGATGGAGCTGACCGGCGAGAAGTCCCAGGGCCTCAATGCCGCCGACGACGAGAGCGACGACGACGGAGACGAAGGTGATGGTGAGGTTGTAGTAGAGCTTGCGCACGGGCTTGATGAAGGCCCAGCCGTAGGCGCCGAGCATGAGGATGTTGTCCGTGGTGTCAATGAGCGACATGCCGGCGGCGAAGAGCACAGGGAAGACGAGGATGGAGCCGAGAGGAAGCCCGCGGGAGGCTTCGGCGGCGGAGAGGCCGAGGAGGCCGATTTCAGTGGCGGTGTCAAAGCCAAGGCCGAAGAGGACGCCGAGCGGGTACATGTGCCAACTGCGGCGGATGAGCGCGAACATGGGGCGGAAGATGCGGGCGAGGAATCCGCGGTTGGCGAGGAGGAGGTCGAAGTCTTCATCAACATAAGGCTCTCCGGCGCGGACGCGGGCAAAGGCGCGATAGATGGAGACGAGGACAACGATGTTGACGATGGCGATGGCGAAGAGGAAGAGCGAAGACACGAGCGTGCCGATGAGGCCGCCAATGTCGCGAGCCGCGTCCATGCGGTGCTGGAGGGCGAGAGCGGCGCCGGCGATAAGCACCGAGCCGATGACGACGATGGTGGAGTGGCCGAGCGAGAACATGAGGCCGACAGCGATCGGACGCTTGCCCTCCTGCATGAGCTTGCGCGTGACGTTGTCGATGGCGGCGATGTGGTCGGCGTCGACCGCGTGGCGAAGGCCGAAGCTGTAGGCGAGCAGGGCTGTGCCGAGCAGGAGGGGATAGTGGCGGAAGGCGACGATTGCCCAGAGCCATGCGCCGGCGTTGAAGACGAAGAGCAGACCATAGATGCCGATGACTTTGCCGCGAAGATTTCCGGCAGCATCGTCAAAGAGTGCGAGCAGGCGGGGGCGCGACGCGTCGGGTGTGCCGACGTTCGACGGCGGGAGCGAGCTGGTGGGGCTCTTCATGAGAGGTGCCACCTTAATATTACGATTTCTGGATTCGTGCGAATGTGACGGAAGCCACTGGAGACAGGGAACAGGGGCCAGCTTGTCGTGCGGGATTGAGGTCGGCGGCGTCCCAGGTCCCAAGATCGGACTTGGGGCGCCCGTGAGCGATGGTTGAACTCAGAGCGTTTTGTTGTTGGCGGTGGATAGGAAGATGTCGGCGGCGGCGCGGCTCCAGCCGATGCGAAGGTCGCGGACGTCATGGAGGGCGAAGGCGAAGCCGTCAGTCCGCGGCGCGTGAAATGAAGCAATGCGCGGTGCGGTGACGGCGAAGAAGTCGGCGCGGTTTACGTCCTGAAGGTAAAACGCGGGACGGGCGTCGGGCGTGGCGTTGGCGATTTCAACGTGGCTCATTTCTAGATTGCGAACGTGACGCAGGAAGAATCCAGAAGATGGCATCTGTCCAAACATGCTGGGTTCTGGATAGGCGTCTTCTTTTTCGGGTGGCACGAGCTCGGCGGCGTCGGGCGTGCCGCCACCGACGGTTTCAACAAAAATGTTTGAGAGCTTGACGTCTTCAATGGCGTTCGAGGGGATTCCGCTGAGGATGGAGCTGAGGCGCATGGGCGCGTTGTGGCAGTTGAGATTGTTGACCAGAATGCGCTTGAGCGTGCCCACTTTGGTGGTGTCTTTGGGCCCCCGGAGGCGCACTCCGAGGCGCATGAAGAGCGGCCCCGAGTTGAGGTCACGCATGGTGGTGTTGGAGATGGTGACGTCCTCGAGCTGCGCCCCGTCGACGGTTTCGAGCGCGAAGCCCTGGCAGCCCTCGAAGACGCAACCAGTAATGGTGATGTTGATGAAGCCGCCGTTGGATTCGGTGCCGCACTTGATGCGGCCGGTGCCATAGGGGCGACCGCCTTCAGGGAATTTCTTCCACGTGCCGTCGAGCACAGTACCGAGCTGATAACAGCCGGTGACGAAACAATTCGCGATGGTGACATTGCGCGTAGCGCGCGCGTAGCCGAGAGCGTAACTGGACTTGGGGCAGATAGCGTCGTCCCAGGGTGAGTTGACGGTGCAGTTGGAGACGCGGACGTTTTGACAGCAGTCGATGTCGATGCCGTCGCGATCCGTGTCGATGGTGAGGTTGTCGATGATGAGGTTGTCGACTCCGGTGAGAAGCAGCGCGAAGTGGCCGCCCTTGAGAATGGAAAAGTCGCGCAGCAGAACGTTGCGGCAGTTTTTGAGGGCTATGGTCTTATTGCCAACGCCGGGCTGCTCTGCGACATGGATTGGATAGACGCCGCGAGGAGTTGAATTGGCGCCGTCGGCACCGAAGCTCAGGCCTTTTCCGTAAATGAGACCCGTGCCGGTGATGGAAATGTCGTGGAGGTCCTCTCCCCAGATGAGCGAGTTGTGCCAGTGGTTGTGACCGTAATCCTGGAAGGGCTCCCAGGGCGCGTTGGACTCGGCTGCGTCATAGGTGCCGCCGTTGTAGCCGGTGGTTTCACCGGGCTTGGGAGATTCCGCGGCGACGATGGTCGCGCCCTGTTCCAGATGGAGATGCACGTTGCTCTTGAGGTGGATGGAGAAACAGAGATAGATGCCCGCAGGAAAGATGACCTGGCCGCCGCCTGCGGACGCCGCGGCATCGATGGCGCGATTGATGGCATCGGTGTCGAGAGTCTTGCCGTCGCCGATGGCGCCGTAGGCGTGGACGTTGAAGAGGACGCCGAGCCCGGGCGCGCTACCGGCGTTTGAGTCTGCCGGAGAGGTCGCTGCGGCGAAGGAGACGGCAGGAATGGCGGCGCCGGCAACACCGAGCGAGCCGACGCGAAGCAGATCGCGGCGCTGGGGATTGAAGAGGGTCATAAGGTCCTTTTCAAATGCGAAACAATTCTATGACAGAGAAGAGGGAAGAGAGAACAGTGAACGGAAGGAGTTCGAACGAAAAAGGCAACCGCAGATCCTCCGCTCAGGATGACACCGTAAAGGGCTGGTGCTATCCCAGGTCTGAGAATTCAGACCTTGGGCACCCAGTTTCTTGTGGGGGTAAGAGCCCGTGGGTGCGGAGAAAGAGAGCGAAGCGTTCAATGCGCGACGAGTGTGGCGAGAAGCGGGACGTAGGCGAGGAGGGTGACGGCGATACCGGCGAGGGCGGCGAGCGCGAGCGAATGCAAAAAGACGAACCGGAGAATGGAGCCTTCCTGGCCGTAGCTTTGCGTGGCGGTGCTGGCGACGACGACGCTGGGAGCGGCGATCATCTTGCCCATGACGCCGCCGGCAGCGTTGGCTGAGGCCATGAGCACGGGCGAGACGCCAATCTGGCGGGCAGTGAGGGTTTGCAGACTTCCAAAAAGGACATTGGAGGCGGTGTCGGAGCCGCTGCTGGCGGTACCGATCCAGCCGATAAGGGTCCCGAAAAATGGATAGAGAGCGCCGGTGCGCGCGAAGGCGAGGCCGAGGGTGGCGTCGAGTCCGCAATAGCGCGTGATGTACCCGAGCGCCATCATGGCGGCGATGGTGACGATGGTGTAGCGGATATTGAAGATGGTGCGCACGAAGGCTGCGGCGAGGGAGCGCGGACCAAGACCCATGAGGAGACCGGCGAGGATTGAAGCGATAAAGATTCCAGTGCCGGTGGCGGAGAGCCAGTTGAGATTGAAGATTGCGGCTTCAGCGGTGGGTGTGGGAACGACCGGCGGTACGCGTTGAATGGCTTTGTTGAGACCGGCGACGGCGAATTTGATTGTAGAGTGCGCGTCGAGCCAGCTTGAAATTTCGGGCAGACCCCAGAAGAGAACGACAAGGCTCAGGACGAGCCAGGGAAGCCATGCTTTGAAGATGGCCGCGCCGCTATGGCCGTGATGGCGGCGGGTCTGGCCGGTAATGTCGGTCAGGTCGACGCTGAGCGTGCGGCGCGGATGCCAGAAGCGAAGAAATGTGATGAGGGCGACAATGGTGGCGGCGGCGGCGGCGACGGCGATGAGGGAAGGGTTGGAATAAGCGGCCATCAGATACTGCGTGACGGAGAAAGTCACGCCGGAGACGAGGATCGCCGGCCAGATTTCAATCATGGCGCTGAAACCTGCGAAGGCCCAGATGAGCCAGAAGGGAATCAGCACATCGAAAGGCACGAGGATGGTGGCGGTGGTGCGCGTGAGGGAGAGAAGATCGATGCCGGTGACGCCGTGCAGCGCAACGATCGGAATGCACATGCCTCCGAATGCAACGGGCGCGGTGTTCGCGAGCAGCGTGAGGCCTGCGGCTTGAAGAGGGCGGAAGCCGAGACTGATGAGGATGGCGGCGCAGACGGCAACGGGCGTGCCGAACCCAGAAGTTCCCTCAAAGAACGATCCGAGGGCGAAGGCGATGAGAAGCAATTGCAACCGGCTGTCGGCTGTGATGCCCGTGAGACTTTCCTGCAGCGTGCGAAAGCGGCCGGTTTTCACGGTGAGGTCGTAGAGGAAGATGACGGGAAGAATAATCCAGACAATGGGGAAGATGCCGTAACCGGCGCCATAAGCGGCAGTGGTGAAGGCGAGCCTCACGGGCATGTGGAAGACGAACAGGGCGGCGAGCAGGGCAGTGATGAGACCGGCGAGAGCAGCGGCGTGCGCTTTGAGGCGCAGAATGGCGATGGCGCCGAGAAGGATGACGATGGGCAGAGCGGCAATGAGAGTGGAAAGTAGAAAGCTGCCGGTGGGGTTGTAGCCCTGCGACCAGTGGAGGGTGGAGGGATTGGTTTTGAACAGGTAGATGACGGCGGCGAGGAGGGTGAGAAAGGCGAAGGCCTCGAGAGTGAGGGAAAACGCGGGCGAAAGCCTGGGCGACGAAGACTGCGCGGAAGGATTTTGCACGGGTATCACGAGAAAGCTGAAGATAGCACAGCGGCGGGCGCTTCAGGTTTTACGGCTTCAACCTCGCGGCGGACGGTGAGAACGGTGATGTCGTCTTCCTGGCCGAAGGATTTGGCGGCATCCGCGAGATAGACGGCTGACTCCTGGCTGAGCTGGCGGACACGGTCGAAGCCGAAGAGCTCCCCGTTGGGCTGGCGGGCCTCGACAACTCCATCGGAGAGCAACAGAACACGGTCGCCGGGATGAAGGAAGAAGCGCGATTCTTCATAGGTGATTTCGCCAAGAACGCCGAGAGGAAGGCTGCCGGCCAGGCCAATTTCCTGGCTGTTGAGATAAGGCGGGAGATGACCGGCGTTGGCGATGACCATCTCGCCATTGGAGCCGAACCAGAGGGCCTGGCAGGTTGTAAAGCTGTCGGTACCAGAGAGGACGCGGTTGAGTCCCTGCAGAATTCTGGAAGGGCTGTCGTCCTGCATTCTGCGCAGCGCGCCCATGAGCAGGGAAACGTTCATTGCGGCTTTGAGGCCGTGGCCGGCAACGTCGCCGATGACCACGAGGAGAGCGTTGCGGCCCATGGTCTGCACATGGAAGAAATCGCCGCCGACTTCGCTGGCGGGGCTGTAAACGGAATCGACTTCGAAGCCGGGCGTGGCCAGTTTTTCCTGGGGGATGAGGAGTTCCTGCACGCCACGGGCAGCGGCCAGCTCGTTGGTGGCATGCTCCTTATCGCGCTGCACGCGCCGGTAGCGGAAGAAGACGATGAGGACGATGACGAGAATGCCCGCATAACCGCCGACGGCGGAGATGTGAATGGGAATGGGGCCGGCCTGGATCGTGAGCGGAGAGACATAGGGAGTGCCGGTTCCCCCATTCATGGCGTTGCCGATCATGGCATCGAGAATGGCAACCACACTGAATCCCATCGGAATGAGAAAGAGACCGGCCTCAAAGTTGCGGCGCACGGCAGCGGCGATGAGGGTGCCGAAGACGAAGATGCACCAACCAATCATCCAGAGGCCGCAAGAAATGAAGATGGCGGCGAGATAGGGGATGGCTCCGCGGTGAAACAGGAAGAGCAGGGCCGGGCCGATTCCCAACAAAACCGGCGATGTGTAGCGCAGAGTGCGGATGTACCAACGCGGCTTGAGAGAGAGAAATGAGACGAGAAACTCGAAGAAGAGATAGGCAGAGATCACCAGGAGCTGGAGAACGATCGTGGCGCAGAAAAACGCGCTGAAGCGCGCAGAGCTTCCCGCCAGTTCGATGAAGCCGATGGGGGCAGCGGTGAGCTCGTGCAGGGCCAGCCAGAGGTATTCAGGGTGACCTTTCTCAGAGAAGTAAAGCGCGAAGAGAAAGAGTGCCAGCACGCCCAGGAGGACGGAGTAGATGAGATTGAGCAGGCGCTCGAAGAGATTTCGATCGGACCAGAGATTGAGTTCGCGCTCGAGATCGCCGGGGTTGCCGAGGAGAAGAGTGTGGTTGGCGAAGAAGCCGGTGTAAG
>Ga0265325_10000372_pt1 | contig 31595 bp, 27 predicted proteins | sample 41420metaG_FD_202090 | JGI IMG/M metagenome (GOLD analysis project Ga0265325, IMG submission 202090) | Rhizosphere microbial communities from Carex aquatilis grown in University of Washington, Seatle, WA, United States - 4-14-20 metaG | ecosystem: Host-associated > Plants > Roots > Rhizosphere... | reverse complement strand
AAGGCGGGAGCCTGCTCGCCGCGGTCGGTCCGATGGAAGCGGGTACCGATACAGGGATGGCTCTCTCCGGCCTCGACGAAGTCCTCTCGCCGTTTGGCATCGGCCTCGACGACGACCTCGTTCACGTTACTGACCCGAACTTCGTCGTCCCCGATACCCACGGCGAGGGCTTCTTGGTCTCCGCGCAGCCCCATCCCGTCACCGCGAGCCTCGTCCCCAGTGGCACCGACAGCCGGCCGCCGCGGGTCGCCGTGTTCTTCGCGCGCTCACTCCGCCACGTGTCGAAGCCCGGATCCGCGTCCGCGTCCGACCTCTTGGTGACCGGAGAAGGAGCGTTCGCAAAGAAGAGCATCGTCGGGGCGAGCGGCTGGACGGACGCGCCGACACGCGAACCGTCGGACCCGAGCGGGCCGTTCGTGCTCGCGATGGCGAGCGAGCGTCCGCCGCCGTCCGCGAGCGCGCCACACGGTCCGCGGGTCGTCGTCATCGGCAGCCGCTTCGCGCTTGCCGAAGACAACTGGCGGCAGCCGCGGCCGCTGCACGGCGCCGCGTTCTTCGTCGACAGTTCGCTCTCCTGGCTCGCGGCTCGACCGGAGCTGGTCGATGTGCCGGACAAGGCGCAGGTCGCCGCCGGGATACGCGTGTCGGAGGGGGGGCGGGACGAAGTGCGTCGCTACGTGCTCGTCCTCATGCCGCTCGCCGCGATGCTGCTCGGAGTCGCCGTGTGGGCGTGGCGCCGCTCGTCGGAAAACAAGCCATACGAAGCGCGGCCGGAGTCCCCTTCGTGAAGCCGCGGGCCGCAGCGACACCGATCGCCCTCTTGGTGGTGGCGGCGGGTACCGTCGCGTACGCCTACTTCGTCGACCGCGGCACCGCGTCCGACGCGGACCGCGCCGGTCGTCGGCAAGACGTCTTCCCGAGCTTTCGCGTCGACCACGTCTCGCGCATGGAGATCGCGCAGGGAAGCGATGGGTTCGTTCTCGAGCGGGACCCCGACTCGGGTCCGGGCACGTCCGCTGCGTGGGTGCTCTCGCCGCGGGAGGAATACGCGGACCCCGTTGCCGTCGATGCGCTGCTGCGCGAGTTCGAGCTCGCGACCCGCCTTCGCGAAGTGACGCCGACCGCGGCCATGGGGCTCGATGCCCCTCGGGCCCGGGGCAAAGTGAAAATCGGAGCGCTCGAGTACCGGTTCGAAGTGGGCGCGGACGCCCCCCGTCCCGAAGGGAGCGCCTACATGCACGTGGACGGTGAACCGGCTTTCGTCGTGGGACGGTCGCTCAAAGTGCAGCTCCTCCGAGGCGCCGACGCCTACCGCGACCGCACGCTCGTCCCCCTGGGCGCGGCCGAGACCGCGCGCCTCGAGGTTCGCGGCGCAGACGGACGGCGGTTCGTGCTCGAGCGCCACGGCGCGTCGTTCGACGTCGCCGGCGCGGGGCTGCGGGTATCGCGCGGCGCGGCGGCCCGCATCTTCACGGCGCTCGCGGACGCGCGAGCGGAGTCGTTCCTGGACGACGCGACGGCGAACCGACTTGCGGCCGGCGGCATCGCGGTCACGCTCACCCCGCGCGACCAAAACCGGCCGACCCTCGAGCTGCGCATCGGCGGCGCCTGCCCGGGACAGCCCGACGACGTCGCCGTCGTCCGCGCGACCGGTCCGAGCCGCGGAGGCGCCGGCCCGGCGACCGGGGGAGTGGCTTCGCCGGCGGCGGCGTGCACGGCCAAAACACTGGTCGAAGCACTCGGCGCGCCGGCGGAGTCGCTCGTCGACTGGTCGCCTCTCTACGCGCACGCCGACGAGATCGAGCAGCTCCGCCTGGAAGCCGTGCCGGCCGGCCTCGTCGTCGATCTCGCGCGCAAAGCGAGCGGCTGGTACGAACGAGCGCCCGAGGCGCGCGACCTCGACCGCGACGAGAGCGACTCCGCGAACGGCCTGGCGCTCGCCCTCGCCGGCGCGCGCGCTCTCGACGGACGGCGTGGAACCTCGGCCGAAACGCTCGCGGTCCGAGCTCGGGTCACCGTCGTGCGAACCGGGGACGGCGCGAGCGAGGCAGTGGAGCTCGCCGGGCCGGCGGCTGACGGGACGACCCTCGCGCGGCGCGTCGACGACGGGGCCGTGCTTCGTCTATCCCGGAGCGTTGCGCGGCGCTTCGAGCCGCACGCTGTGGCGCTGCGATCGCGGTCGGTATGGCGCCCGGCGTTCGACGCCGGAGCGGTCGTCGCAATCGACGACGGCTGTACGCCGGCGCCGGAGCGCATCGAGCTACGCGACGGGACGTGGTCGATGCGCGCGCCCGCCGGGTTCGCGGCCGACGCCTCGTCGATCGTCGATCGAACCGGCGCGATCGCGCACGCGAAGGCCGACGCGTGGATCGCCGAACGAGACGACGGCACCTTCGGATTCGACGGCCCGGCGTCGTGCACGGTGACTCTCACGTTGGGCAGCGAGCCGAGGCGCGTCTCGCTCGTTTTCGGCGCGGAAGATGACGGCGGGGTGTACGCTCACGTGCTCGGCGATCCAGCGGTCTTCGTCGCCGCGAAGGTGCTTCGCGACCTCGTGTCTCGACCCGCGATCGATCGTGGTCCGATGCGACTCGATCCGAACGCCCTGGCCCGCGTCATTCTCGCGAGGGGCCCCGCTCGACTCGTCCTCGAGCGTTCGGGCAATCGTTGGCTGCGACTCGGCCGAGATCGGGACGCCGGCAGGGATGACGATCCACTGCCGGCCGCACTCGACGGCTTCTACGCGCTCGCGGCCGTGCACACGGGACCGCCGGCGCGCGAGGAAGGCATGGGCCGCCCGACACTCGAAATCGTCGCGAGGTCCTCGGACGGCGACGCGAGACCCCGTGAGATCCACATTTCGTTGGGCGCCGAAGGGCAGCTCGACGGGCAGGACGTTTACTTCGCCCGCGCCTCGGGGATCGACGCGACGTTTGCCGTTCCGCGACGCCCCGTGAACGCAATCCTCGACGCGTGGTGAGGGGGACGATCTAGAGCACCGAACGGTTTGACTCCCGTCGGCTTTGCCGCGATTTTCTTCGCATCGCTTCGTTGCTCCTCCTCAAATTACTCCAGTAGTTCTCGTCGGCCCGCCTCGCGCTGCTCGAAACGCGCAGCAAATCCTCGGTCCGCCAAACCGTTCGGTGCTCTAGGACGCGCGCTTCCTCGTTTCCATCGCGTCCGGCCGGCCGTGACGCTCGTTTCCCCGCCTCCAGCCCTCTTTGCGCGTGTACGAAAACCCGAGTCGATGCATGATGGCCCGGGCGCTCGACGCGCAATACTTCACCCGCAACCCGCGCTCGATGATCCGTCGCACGCCGAGCGTCGTGAGCGGGCGGTTCGAGCGCCCGCGCGCCTCTTCGATCGCGTGGGCGATGCGCGCCAGTTCCACGCGCGGGCGCCGGATTCGCGGGCGCGGCGCGAGCGCGGCCGGCCCTCCGGTACGCCACGCGTCGACCCACTGCCGCACCGCTTCACGCGTAACCTCCAGCCGCCTCGCTACCTCGGCCTGCGATGCCCCCCGCGCAATCATCCCTACCCCCACGAGACGTCGCGCGGCCAGACGTGTCGCAAGCGTTCGCAATCGAGAACGGCCCACGATACCCATGACAGCACATGATGGGGCGCGTGCGCATCGTGGCCATGGCCGCTACAGTTGCGGCGCATGTCGGGTGATATCGCGAGCGATGCCGGAGGAAGGTCCGTGAACGACGTCGTCGCCATCGTCGGTTACGGCCGCTTCGGACGTGCGCTCGGTCAGCTCCTCACGGAGGCCGGAGTCCGCGTGCAGGCCTACGACCCGCACGCGGCCGTCCCCTCCGAATACCGGAAGGACTCCCTGGCGGAGGTCGTGACGGGCGCCAGCTTCGTGGTGATCGCCGTGCCGGTGGCGGCCATGAAATCCGTCGTCGCCGCCCTGCGACCACACCTTCATCCGTCGCAAGTCGTGCTCGACGTCGGGAGCGTGAAGGTCCGGCCGGCTGCCGTTCTCGCGGAAATGCTCGGCGACGCCATACCCTGGTGCGCGACGCACCCGCTTTTCGGCCCCCTCAGCCTCGCGTTGGCGGAGCGGCCACTTCGCGTCGTCGTCTGTCCGGCCGCGGCGCATCCGAGCGCTGCCGCGCGGGTACGCGCCCTGTACGAGCGAATCGGCTGCGAAGTGATCGAACAGACCCCCGAGGCCCACGACCGCGTGATGGCGCACACGCACGCGCTCACGTTCTTCGTCGCGAAGGGAATGATCGACGCCGGGGCCGGAATGGAGGTGCCGTTTGCGCCTCCGAGCTTTCAAGCGATCGCGCGGACGATCGAAACGGTTCGCTCCGACGCGGGACACCTCTTCGCGGCGATCGCCCGGGACAATCCGTTCGCCGCGGAAGCGCGCAAGCAGCTCGTTTCGGCGCTGTCTTCGATCGACCAAGGGCTCGACGCCGAGCAGCCGGCGGAAGGCGCCGAAGACGCCCCTTCCCCGGCGGCGGCGCGCCTGGCCATCCCCGATCTCGGGAACCGCTCGCCGGAGTTGAAGCAGGCGCGCGAGCACATCGACGCCATCGACCGCGAGATCATGCGACTTCTGGCGCAGCGCGCCCAGCTCTCGCAGCGCGCCGCCCAGGCCAAGGCCAAACTCGGGGCCCCGGTGCTCGACGCCGCACGGGAGGCCGAGGTCATCGGCGCGCGCCGGACCTGGGCCCTGGAGCTGAAGATCGACGCCGACGCCGTCTCCGACGTCTTCCGCGCCATCCTCACGATGTCGCGGCGCGTTCAGCGGTGACCTCAGCCCCCCCCGGCCAAGAGCCGCTCGATGCGCTCGACCGCGCGCTCGAGGACGTTCATTGGTGGACCGAACGAGAAGCGCACGTATCCCTTGAAGCGCGAGGCGCGTCCCTGCCGGCGTTTTCCCGGATTCACGTCGAAAAACTCCCCCGGTACGACAATCAGTTTCTCTTCGAGCGCCGCGCGAAAAAAACCCATCCCGTCGCTGAACGGAGGCGGGAGCTGCTCGACACCGCCCCAAACGTAAAACGTGCCGTCCGGCGGGCGATCGACGCGGACGCCGAGTCGCTCCAAGTGCGACAAGAGATAGTCGCGCTTGGCCCGAAAGGCGGTGTGGATCGCCTTCGTCTCGGCCACCACGTGATCTTCGCTGAGTAGCGACACCGCCGCGCGCTGAAGCGGCCGGCTGCCGCCTCCGTCCAAGAACGAACCCGCGCTCGCGAGCGCTTCGATCACCGCCCTGGGACCGAGCGCCCAGGTGACGCGCCACCCGGGATAGCGCCAATTTTTTGTGAGGCCGTCGAAGATGACGACGGGATCGCCGTCGACGTCTTCCACGTAGCGAGCGGCGCTCTCCACCGGCAAACGTCCCGGGGGCGCCCGGTACACGTAGTGCGAGTAGAATTCGTCGAGGAGGAGCGCGCAGTCGAGCGCCCGCGCGGTCGACACCCAGCGCGACAGCTCTTCGCCCTCGACGAGCTTGCCCATGGGGTTGCACGGGTTGCTCATCAGGATCGCGCCGAGTCCGCGGCCCAGAATCTCGCGACGGAGATCGTCGGCGCCGAAGGCGTAGCCGCGGTCGCCCTCCAGCAGAATGGGGATTGCCGTGAACGCCTTGAAGATGTCGAGGAGCTCCTCGTACGCCGTGTAGTCGGGCAAGAAGTGCCCGAGGTTGATGTGCCCGAGGCTCGCGGCGGCGCGCGTCAGCGCCGCACGGCCGCCCCCCGAGATGCACACGTTCTCGGCGGTGTACTGGGAGCGCATTCCGCGCCGGTAGAGGCCATTGTAGAGCGAAGCGACCGCCTCGCGAAGTTGCCAGACGCCCTGCACCGGGGCGTACTCCTGGTCGTCGAGCGCCACGTCGACGTGGGTGACGCGCGGCGGCGCCCCCGGCAGCGCGCCCGTTTCGGGCTGGCCCTGACCGAGGTTGCACCATTCGGGGTTCGATGGCGAAAAGCCGTGCCGCTGCGCTTCGGTCGTGACGTAGATGACGCCGGTGCGCGGGACCGTGCGAAAGGCGCTGTGCTCTTCGGACATGGACGCGTCGCACAGGGTACCGTGGCCGAGGAGATTCGTCAGTTCATGCAGAGCGCACAGGTGGATGCCGTCGTCATCGGAGCGGGGATCGTGGGCCTCGCCACGGCGCTCGCTCTCCTCGATCGGCGCCCGGGCGCGACGCTCGTCGTGCTCGAAAAGGAGGCCGAACTGGCCTCGCACCAGACGGGACACAATAGCGGCGTCATCCACGCAGGGCTCTACTACAAGCCCGGATCGCGCAAAGCGACGATGGCCGCGCGGGGGCGCGCCCTTCTCGAGAGGTTTTGCGAAGAGCACGGCGTACCCTTCGAACGCTGCGGCAAGGTGGTCGTCGCGACCCACGAGGCGGAGCTGACACGGCTCGACGAGCTCGAGAGGCGCGGGCGAGCGAACGGTCTCTCGCGGTTGGTGCGCCTGACGACGGCCGAACTGCGAGAGCGCGAACCGCACGCCGCGGGCGTCGCCGCGCTCTTGGTACCCGAGACCGGGATCGTCGATTACGCCCGTGTCGCGACTGCGTACGGAAAGGAGGCGGTCCGGCGCGGCGCCGACGTCCGAGCCGCGGGGCTCGTCACCGGGATGCAGCTCCGCAACGGGAGGGTAATCGTCGAGTCGACCGCAGGCGCCTTCGAAGCGCGCGTGACGGTCGCCTGCGCGGGGCTCGAGAGCGATCGGGTGGCACGTATGGCAGGGATCGAGACCGACGTGTCGATCGTCCCGTTCCGAGGCGAGTACTGGATGCTCGCCCCGGAGCGCTCCAGCCTGGTCCGCCACCTCATCTATCCGGTGCCCGACCCGGCGTTTCCCTTTCTCGGCGTGCACTTCACGAGGCGTATCGGCGGCGGCATCGAAGCCGGCCCCAACGCGGTGCTCGCCCTCAAGCGCGAAGGTTACTCCCGGTCGAGCTTCGACGCGCGCGACGCGTGGGACACCGCGCGTTGGCCGGGCTTCTGGCGGATGGCGCGAAGGCACTGGCGAAGCGGGCTGCGAGAACAGGTGCGGTCGTTCAGCCGAAGCGCGTTCGCGCGCGCCTGCGCAGCGCTCGTTCCGGAGGTGCAGCCCGAAGACTTGGCGCCCGGCGGGGCCGGCGTTCGAGCCCAGGCCGTCGCGCGCGACGGTTCTCTGCTGGACGACTTCGCGTTCGCCGAGGGCGAGCGCATGGTGCACGTGATCAACGCGCCCTCCCCGGCCGCGACGGCCTCGCTCGCCATCGGCGAAGAAGTCGCGGCCCGGGCAGCTCGCTGGCTCGGTTGAATGCACCCGTGGACGTGGACCTGACGTCCACGTCCACGATGGCCCTGCGCCCTCTGCTGAATCAGCCGCCGCCGCCCGCGTCCACCGGCGTCATCATGGCGCCCCCGTCCATCGCAGGGGGCACCATCGGCGCGCGGCAGCTGAGGATGGCGCCACCACCGGCCGCCATGCAGACGTCGCCCGCCGGACAGTCGGCGGCCGTCGCGCAGACGAGACGCCCCATCGGGCACGTTCCCGCGTCCGTAGCAACGCACGCCGCGCCTGCACCTGCGGTGCAGCAGACCTCGCCTGCGGCGCAGCTCGTGTGCGTGCAGGGAGGCGTCACGCAGGTCATCGGCGTCCCCGCAGCGGCTCCTGCCATGCAGACGTCGCCCGCCGGACAGTCGGTGGCCGTCGCGCAGACGGGACGCCCCATCGGGCACGTTCCCGCGTCCGTAGCAACGCAAACGGAGCCAGCGCCGGCGGTGCAGCAGACCATGCCCGCGCCGCAGCTTCCGGCGGTGCACGGCGGCGCTCCGCAAATCTTGTTTCCGCCGCCCATTCCGCCGCCACCCCCTCCGCCGGCCATGTTGCACGTCTGACCGGCCGGGCAGTCGGCGTTGGCCGCGCAGACTTGCATCGAGCCCATCGGGCAGGCCGCCTGGCAACTGTTGGCACGACCGCCGCCTCCACCTCCGCCGCCGCCGCCCATGCCCGTACAGCACACCTGGCCCGCGGCGCAGCTCGCCGGTCCCGTACACGGAGGGACCGCACACGTCGTGAAGCCCCCACGGTTGCCCGTACACGTTTGTCCGGTGGGGCAATCCGTATCGGTCAGGCAGATCTGAACGCCCGTGGCGGAACACGGGCTCTCGCAAAACGAGCTCGCGATACCGCCTCCGCCGAATCCGCCGCCTCCGCCCATGGCGCCGCCGTCGCCGGGCTCCAAACAGCACATCTTGCCGGGACAGTTAATCGTCCCCATGCAGGCCATCACGATCCCTGCGGGACAGGCGCTCTGGTCGGCGACGCAGTTCTGGTCGACGAGAGCGGGTCCTCGGCCCGCGTCGGAAGGCGTGATCGTCGTACAGCAGACTTGCGAGCCGGCGCAGTAGATCTGCAGATTGTTGGCCGTATTCCCGCACGGGACGCCCGTCGGAGCGATCGCGCCGCTGTCGGTCACGATGACCCCGCTGCTCGTGCCGGCGCCGCTTCCGCTGCCGGTCCCTGCGCCGCCCCCACTACCTCCGCCGCTGCTGCTGCTCCCGGCCCCAGAGCTCGAGGAGCTTCCCCCGCCCGCGCCCCCGGAGGGCCCAGTGCTCGAGCCGCCGCACGCTGCAGCGAGCGCAACCCCGATGGACGCCGCAAATAGAATTCGAGCGATTTTCATGAAAGCTACCTCCCGCGATCTAGGAATGTGAAGAGGTGGCACCGTAGCCCGCACGACGTACACGAATGCGTCTCACGGCAGTCACATCCCGAATCGCCCCTTGTCGCTATTTTTCGTTGTGAAGGGGCACCTCAGTCTGTCCGGTGCTCGCGTTCAGGCATCCGACTCGGCGGCAGGGGTCATGGGTATGTCGCTTGCGACGGTCGATGCATGGCCACACTGTCGTCCGGCTGGGCCGGCGATCGACCCCGTGCGCGGCCGGCAGAGGCGCCGCGCGATTTCGCTCGGACGACGTTGAAACCGCGGCATCGGCCGCTCGTCTTTGCTCTGGCCGAAGCGATGTTCGCCCACGCGCTCGGCCCGACGCGCGAGCGGCTCGACGTCTTCGTGGAAGAGTTCGACCGCTTCATCAGCTTCGCGAGTCGAACGCTGCGGTTCGGGCTGCTGGCGATGCTCGCGATCGTCCGATTCGCCCCGCTCTTCGTGCTGCGGCGCTTAGCGACGTTCGAGACCCTCGGCCGCGACGACCGCGTCCGCGTCGTCGAGCGCATGGCAGCTTCGCGTTTCATCGGCCTCGCTCTGGTCATGACCGCTTACAAGGCCATCTTCTCGCTGATCTTCTTCGAGCACGAAGAGGAGCTCGCGGCACTCGGCTACTCGGGCGAACGCCACCGTCACAAGCGGGCGCTGCGTCTGCTCGGCGCACCCGCCCCGGAGGAGGGCGCGCCAGAGTGATCGACGCGGTGATGCGAGGTCGCGAAGTCCGCGTTCCCCTCGCGGCGCAGGCAGACGTCGTCGTCGTGGGCTCGGGCTCCGGAGGCGCGGTCGTCGCGCGCGAGCTCGCAAGCGCGGGCCGAAGCGTCATCGTCGCGGAGGAGGGCGGGTACTGGGTCCCCGAGCACTATGCCGCGATGACGCCCTCGAACATGTTCCGGCGCATGGCCCGCGAAGCGGCCCTCGCGGCGGCGATCGGCATCGGCGAGACGCCCCTCATCGCCGTCCTTGCCGGCAAATGCGTCGGAGGTTCGAGCGTGCTGACCGGCGGGGTCTGCTTTCGCATCCCTGAACCCGTGCTCGACCGGTGGGTGCGCGACCTCGGCCTGACGCATATGAGCCCCGCCGCCCTGGATCCGCATTTCGCGGCAGTCGAGCGCGCGATCGCGGTGGAGACGGTGCCGCCGCACTTGAGATCGCGAAGCACCGAGCTCTTCGTGGAGGGGGCTGCGAAGCTGGGAATTCGGATGAAGCCCCTCCGGCGCAATACGCGCGGCTGCAAAGGCGCCGCCCGCTGCAATTTCGGATGCCCGCACTTCGCCAAAACGAGCGTCGACGTGTCGTTTTTGCCCGATGCGTGCGCCCGCGGCGCCCGCATTTTGTCGGACGCGCTCGTGGAACGCGTCATCGTCACCGGGGGCCGCGCGGCCGGCATCCGCGGGCGATTCCTCGACGAACGAGGAGAACCCCGAATACCCTTCGAGATCGCCGCCAAGGCGGTCGTCGTCGCTTGCGGCGCGCTCCACACACCCTTGCTCTTGCGGCGGAGCGGTCTGCGCGGTCGCCCTCTCGGTCGGGGCCTCACGCTGCACCCGTCTGTGCGTGTGTACGGAATCTTCGATGAGCGCGTCGACGGGTGGGACGGCGCGTTCCAGAGCGTCTACAGCGACGACTTGGAGCATGACGGGATCACGCTCATCAGCGCCTACGGCACTCCGAACTTGCTGGCCGGCGGGTTCCCGGGCGTAGGGCGCGAGCACAGAACGTTCGTCCATCGAATCCCGCACACCGCAGTCTTCGGCGCGATGATCCACGACGAAGGCGGCGGCAGTGTCCGGCGTTGGATATCGCGCGAGCCCCTCCTCACGTATCGATTGGCGACGCGCGACGGCGAGCGAATGCGGCGGGCCATTCGCGTCCTGGCCGAGATGGCTTTCGCGGCCGGGGCCCACCAGGTGATCCTCCCCGTCTTCGGTGCGCCGCCGGTCGCTTCCACCCACGAGCTCGAAGTGTTCCTCGGGAGTCGGCCGAGCTTGCGCCGGGTCGAGTGTGTTTCTTTTCACCCGCTCGGGTCCGCCAGAATGAGCACCGACCCGAGCCGCGGCGTGGTGAAACCGTCCGGGGAGACCTGGGCCGTGAAAGGTCTGTTCGTCGCCGACGGAAGCGTCTTGCCGAGCAGCATCGGGGTCAACTCGCAGCTTCCGGTCATGGCCGTGGCGCGACAGATCGCGCACCGCATCACGGAGAGCGTTGCTCTCCGCCGCGGATGATCGAGCGCCCTACAGACATTCCAGTCTCCAGCGCTTCTCGCCTGTCGCCATGTCGACGACATAAGGAGGCTGACAATCCTCGTTCGCCGGCATGGTCTCCCGCGGGTCGTACCGTAGAGATGGGACCGGCATGGGCGGGACCGACGCTCGGTTTGCACTTCGGTGCAGTCCAACGACTGCCGGCGCGACGCCAGCCGGGGTCGCCGCCGCCCTCGTGACGAACTCTTGAAAAACCGCCTGGACGGTTCGTTCTCGTCGATCTTCTTCCGCTACGGAGACCGCGGGCTCGGCGGATGGTGAGCGCACGACACGGGGCGGCACGTTCGGTACACGCCGCACAGTCGAAGGAATGGGGGGACTCGGTGGAGTCTGTGTCGCGGCGGGGGCGGGCGCCGACATGAGCACGGCCAACGCGCGCACACCGGGCCGTGCCGCAACCATCCACATCATACCGGTCACGGCAATGCCGAATGTCAAAATGCCTACAACGGCTGCGGCGCCGCGACTTGCCCGGTGACCCGAAGTTTGCGTGCCGGGGCCAAGAGCAAGCGCCACGGGGCGCGTCGTGGTCGTGACTTTGGCATGTTGGGAGCTGACCCGCGGCGGCCCTGGCAGCTCGCCGTCGACAGGACAGTCATGTCGCGTCGGATTCGGCGCGCTCCCCATGGGATGCCCGCGCAGCGCCTGATAAGCGCGCTGGACGGCCTCCTGCATGGCGCCGGCACTGGGCCATCGCAGCTCTTTCGAGAATTCGAGCGCTCGGTCCACGACTCGCGCGACGGCCCTTTCGACATCCGGCGCCACCGACGCGAGCGACGGCGCGCGCCCGTAGGTCGCGTTCAGGAGCTCGTTGTCGGCGGTCCCTCCCTCGTGGACCCCGCGACCCGAAAGAAGGAAAAACATCATCGCGCCGCACGCCCAAAGGTCACTCTGTGCGTCGACATCGCTCGAAAGGCCACGGGCCTGCTCGGGCGGCATGTACGCCGGCGTTCCCGCGACCATGCCGGTCTGCGTGAAACTAGCCTTCGTGGTCATCTCGGGCAGCTGCGCGATGCCGAAGTCGAGGATTTTCACTTGTCCCGTGTGCGTCAAGTACACGTTCTCGGGCTTGAGGTCGCGGTGAACGATACCCTTCGCGTGCACCGCCGCCAGCACGCCCAAGAGCTGATCGGCTATCCATAGCAGTTCGTCCTGCGGAATTCGGCCGCCGAGACGAACGCGTCGCTCCTCGAGGGTCTCTCCGTCGAGGAGCTCGGTGACCAGAAACAGCGATCCGTCCTCCGCCGTGTCGTCATCGATGACCTTGATGACGCCATCGTGCCCCACCGCGTTGGCAATGAAGCCCTCGCAAAGAAATCGTTCTCGTACGAACGAGTTCGTCGACATTTCGGGATGGAGGAGCTTCACGGCCCCGCGACTGCCATTGCGGTGCGTCGCAGCATATACGGCGGCCGCCGCGCCGACGCCGAGCAGCGCATCGAGTCGCCACTTGCTCCGCAGCGAAGTTCCGACGCGCTTCAGCGCCCGCTCGAAAAGCGGATCCGCACCGCTCTCGGGCGATATGTTCTCGGGCGATATGTCGCTTGAGAGCACAGCCGCCCTCGCCAATATTTCGGAGTATTCCGACATTTCGACTTGACCGTCCTCGCACTTCACTGGTGACTACCGACCGGGTTATTCCCCGGAGCGCTTGTCCGCTTCTTCGAAGGATCGCCCCCCGGGGAGCACGGACCTGCACGGCTGGTGCCACGTCTAGGGCGCGGGTTGGACGATCGTGCTGCCGCTGATAGTGACCGCGGTCTGCGCCAGCAGTCTGCCGTCGATTGACGCACCTGTCTCCAGCGCGACCGACGTTTGCGTGAGAATGACTCCCTCGAAGTGCGCGGTCGTGCCGAGCTCCACAAGCCCGGCGACCTGCCAGAAGACGTTCTTGGCCACAGCGCCACCGGTCAGGACGATGTTGGTAGCGCTGCTCACGGTGAGATTCTGACCGATCTGGAAGATCCAGACGTCGGTGGCATTGCCGGCCAGTGTGACCGTCGTCGGGATGAGGAGACCAGTGCCCCACTTGTAGACGCCTGCGGTAAGCGTCATCCCGCCAATATTCCCGGCGCCCAGCTCGGTGAGCTTGGGTGCCCGCCCGGCCGCGTCGGCAAATGCCAGCTGCATGTCGGCAATGGCGGTCGTGAGGTTGGAAGGGCTGGGCGCAGCGTAGTCGGCTGCATACACTTTGCCGGTAACCTGCGGCGAGGTCGAGAACACATTCGTTGAATCCGCGGTCAACGCGAATCCCGTGATAAACGTTGCAGCAGCGGGGCTAACTCCGAGGTTTCCAGTAATCGCCGACGTCGGCACGGTAGAAATTCCGCTTTTTGCGAGGATGGCGTAGTTTCCTGCGGTTCGTAGATTCACCGCAAGAATCGGCGACGCGTCCCCGCCATCTGTCGTGCCAGCGTCCGTCGTAGCACCGTCGGGCGAGTTACCATCTGTCGTGGCACCATCTGGCGTGCCAGGAACCGTAAAAGTACCGTCGGGCGAGCCGCTGCTGCTGGAGGTATTCCCGCCACTGCCGTTCCCTCCATTCGACGTGCCGCCGCTGCTGCTGGCGTCGCCGCTATTGCCGGGTCCTGCCGGCGAGCCACTACTCCCGCAAGAGAACATGGCCACGGCGGGAGCCACGAAAACGAATCGCAAAGAAAAATCCGTAAACCGGTTCACAATTGCCTCCTTCTGTTTTCTTGTGATTGGAGCGCATCAGCACGAAGCAAGCCGAGGGCTGCGAACTAGACGGCGAAGAGCAAGCTGGCGAACGGTCCCCGACATCGCCTGGCGGGCAGGCTCGCGAAGTTCTCGAGCGCCTCAAATGGCTTCGCCAGCCGCACCCTTCGGCTCGCGTCGGAGAAGACAGGCGACGGCGGTCCGCAGGTCGTCGATGTCGAACGGCTTGTCGAAGTAGACGGCTCCGAGCGATCGGGCCTGTCTTCTTGTGGCCTCGTCGCCGAATGCGGTCATGAGGATTACGGGGAGCAACGAGCTTGCGGCCCGCATTTGCTCGACGATCTGCATCCCCGTGCAGACGGGCATTCTCACATCCGAGATGAGAAGGTCGATGAGGTCCTTCCCTTCCACGTGCGGGTATTCTCGTGCGAGCGCGACCAACAGTCTCCCTCCGTCGGTCGCCTCCGACACCTCATAGCCATCATTGCGCAGCGTTTCGACGACGGCACTGCGCATTTCCTCGTCGTCCTCGGCCACGAGAATGCGGGCCGGCCTGTGCACGGGGGGCCCTGTGAGTGCGGTTCGCCACGGGGCAAATTCGAGATCGTTCTCTTTCATGGCGTTGCCTTCAAACTCAGCAAGGTTCGCGCCGCTTGCGCCGGCTATGGCCGTATTCCTCCGCCAAGGCATGGCTCGGGAAACGTCGGGAGCGGTCCCTCGACCTCTGACGCGCGCTCACGTGCAGTTGGCCGCTTGCAAAGCGTTTGGCGAACTCCCCCTCCGCCAAATTGCCAAGGATCTTTCCGAACACGCTAGAGCTGAGAATCTCTCGGGAACTCCCCGCAGATTGCGCGCCCCCGCTTCCGATCGCTCGGGCGATCAGCCATAGTCCTTCCGGAGCCATGGGCTTCGAAAGGAACGCCCTCGAGCCGCCGCCGCCCTGCCTCGAGTGCGGGACCTGCTGCTTCTCGAACCTTGAGACGTCGGTCCGCGTGACGGGCGACGACTACGCGCGCCTCGGCGACGCCGCCGACCGGCTCGTGCACTTCGTGGGCAATCGCGCGTACATGCGCCTCGCCGACGGGCACTGCACCGCACTGCGCGTCGAGCTCGAAGGCCGCTTCGTGTGCACCGTGTACCCCACGCGGCCCGACGCCTGCCGCGACCTCGAACGCGCGTCGCCGCATTGCCAAGGGGAGCTCTTCACGAAGAAGGGGCGCGCGCGCGAACCGCTCGTCGAGCTTCGGAGGAGAGCTCGGTGAAGGCCGCGTGGTGCTTTGTACGCTGATGGGTAGGCGACTGTGGCGTCCTTGGGCGAAGGATGGCCATCGGAGGGGGCCCCCCGGAGGCGAGGGCTCGAAACCAGCGTCACCGGGGGGTGTCGGATCTCTGGGTCTTGTCCTCGGCCGGCGTCACCGCCGCGGGCGGGACGTACGTCGCGAAGTCGCCAATGGATCGCTTGGCGGGGCAGGCCTTGACGATGGGGCAACCCGTACAGTGAACGGCCAGGGCGATGGGGCAGAGGGTCATGCTTTTACCTCGCGGACGACAATACACCCTCGATGGGATCGATCTGCGCGCGATGGAGGCCAAAAGCGGCTGGCGATCTGGACGGTACGCGGAGACCCTCCTGGCTCATCGCTGACCGACGAACACTCCACGCCCTGACGCGCGTCAACCAGCCCTATCCGACGCAGTCGCAGGCAATCAAGGTGACCGCTCGAGCGGGCGTCGAGCACCTCCATCGATCGTCCAGCTCGCTCAGCGGCTCCGTGCGCACTCCGATGTCAACTCGTCGATGACGAGCGAACCCCCGTTCGGGCCAGCCGACGTGCGCTCTTCGTACGCTTACGGGCGATCCGCCGCGGGAGTCATGACTAAGATGCAGCCCCGTGCCGGTGTACTCCCTTGGCAGTTCGCTCGTGTTTCCGCCGCCGGACCACGCGGAGGACGGGCTCCTCGCCGTCGGCGGCGATCTGTCGGCCGAGCGGCTGCTCTTGGCGTACCGCTCCGGGATCTTCCCTTGGTACGACGAGGACCTGCCGATCCTCTGGCACTCGCCGGACCCGCGCTGCGTCCTCGCCGTCGAGCGCCTGCACGTTGGACGGACGCTGCGGCGCGTGATCTCCAAGGGAACCTACGAGGTGCGCTACGACGGTGCGTTCGAGCGCGTGATTCGCGCGTGCAAGGCGACCCCGCGAGCCGGCCAGGACGGGACCTGGATCACCGACGACATGGAACGCGCCTACGTCCGGCTGCACCGCCTGGGCTACGCACATTCGATCGAGGCCTGGCAGGGCGCCGAGCTCGTAGGAGGACTGTACGGAGTGTCGCTCGGTCGAGTGTTCTTCGGCGAATCGATGTTCTCGTGGCAGCCGAACGCGTCGAAGGTTGCGCTGGTGGCACTTGCCGAGAGGATTGGAGCGTGGGGATTCCGCGTCATCGACGCGCAAGTCCCCATGCCGCACACGGTGGCCATGGGCGCCGAGGAGTGGCCGCGCGTGAAGTTCCTCACAATCCTGCGCGAGGAGCTCGGCCATCCCACGCGAAAGGGAAGCTGGGCGACGGCCGAGCCGGAGCTCGAGCCCCCGATGACGGATGTCATCCCTTCGCGAGGATGACGTACACGATTGGAATCGCGCCGCCGAGCAACACGAAAACGGCGCCGCGGCCCACGATCCCCCTTCGGCCCGGGAGCATGAAGATGCCGCTCAGCGCGAGATAAAGAAGCGCCACCGCGTACGCATCGGCAAACGAGGTCCACGCCTTCTTGCCACGATTCAAGTGGAGCCAATTGGCGACGCGAAAGAAGAACCGAGGCTTCTGCGCCTCGTCGACGACATGGCCGGTGGTCGAGGCGGCGTGGAGCGTACGGTGCTCGAAGAGGATCTCGAGCTCGTCGCCTTCGCGGTACACCTCCTTGGGCGTACCGCCGATGCCCAGCTTGTCGAGGACGAGTCGGGACGCCGCCTGGTCGTCCGCGGGAAGAGCGGTTCCGAGCTCGTGGATCTCGCTCGTGCGCACGAAATTCGCATCCCAATCGGCCACATGGTTGACCGCGAGGCCGCTCGCCGCGTACACGACCGTCAGCCCGACGGCGGAGTAACCGACGTCTCGGTGAATCGCTCGAAGCCAGTTGCGGAGGCGAGCCCCGACGCGGCGTGTGGCGGGGGCCGCATCAGCCATACCGCTCCTCGTTCCACGGGTCGGCGTGGTTGTGGTAGCCGCGCGTCTCCCAGTACCCCGGTTGGTCTTGAGCGACGAAGCGGATGGCCGTCAGCCATTTCGCGCTCTTCCAGAAGTAGAGATCGGGCACGAGCGCCCGCACAGGAGCCCCGTGGGCGCGGGCGAGCGCGGTTCCCTCGAGGCGGTGGGCGACGAGCGTGTTCGGCGCGAGCGCTTCGCGCAAAAGCACGTTCGACGTGTACCCGTGCGCCGCCTCGAAAATGACGTAGTGCGCGCTCGGCTTGACCTTGGCGCGGGCCGCCAGTTCAGCCACGCGCACACCGGCGAAGTGCGCTCCGAGCACCGTCCACTTCGTCACACAATGGACGTCGCACTCCTGTTCGGTCTGCGGCATCGCCAGGAGCGCGGCAAAGTCGAGAGAGAGTGGGGTTTCGACTTCGCCGTACACTCGGAGGCGAAAGTTTCCGGGGCTCGGATCGCCTTCGTCGCCGCCCATCGGCCGAAGGCGCTTGAGCAGATACTGGTTGGGCGGAAGGCGCGGCCGCCCGTCCGGGCGCAGCGTCGCGCGCGCACGACGCGTTTCCTCGTCGTCCGCGAACACGTAGGCGCCGCCGCCGAGCGCCACGATCGCCGCGCCGGCGCTGACCGCGCGAAAGAAGGTCCGGCGCTGCATGGACGGGGCGCTCGACGGGGAGAAGGGCGAGTGAAGTGGGTCGGTCATCGATTCCAGTAAGGATACGCCCGAGGGGTCTCCCCGGTTACGCGGCAGACACCGGAACGCGCGGCCAGCTTGCGCTAAGTACCCATAACCCGGTGGGCATTCGCGTGCTCCTCAATGTCGACCTCGGCGAGCTCCCCGACGAGCCCGATCCGCTCTACGAACTCGCGCACCTCGCGAACATCGCCTGCGGAGGGCACGCGGGGGACGACGCGTCGATGCGGCGGGCCGTGAAGCGCTGCCGGGCGAACCGAACGCGGATCGGCGCGCATCCCTCCTTCCCGGACCGAGAGTCGTTCGGGCGGCGAGCGTGGACGCTCTCCCCCGAAGCGCTGCGAACGACCGTCGCAGAGCAGTGCGCGCGGCTGGCGTCGATCGCGGCGGAGCTCGAAAGCGTCGTCGCGTTCATGAAGCCCCACGGAGCGCTGTATCACGCCGTGGCCGACGCGTCAGACCTCGCGGAGGCGGTCGTGCGAGGAGCGGCGGACGCGATCGGCGCGCCCTTCGTGGTCGTTGGCCCGAGCCGTGGAGAGCTCGCGGCCGCGGCGGCGCGAGCCGGTCTCGAATACGCACGCGAGGGGTTCGCCGACCGCGCGACGCGCACCGACGGCACGCTCGTTCCGCGCGGCGACGCCGGGGCGCTGCTGGTCGATCCCGAAGCGTGCGCAGTGCGAGCGCGCTCGCTCGTGCTGCGGGGCGACATCGAGACCGTCTGCGTCCACGGCGACACCCCCGGCGCCGTAGCGATCGCGCGCGCCGTGCGCTCCGCGCTCGACCTCCTGGCCGGAGGGGTGACGTGAGCCTCTTGCTTCGGCCGTTTGGCGACGGAGCACTGCGGGCGCACCTGCCCGAGGGCGCCAACGCGCGCGCCGTCTTGGACGCGCTCCGCGCGGTGCCACGGGTCGTCGACGCCATCGTCACCGAACGGCACGCGGTCGTGTCGTTCGAGCCCGAAGCCCGGCCCGATGGTCTGGCGGAGGCGATCGAACGGGCGCTCTCGGCGGGCAGCGCGGCGAGCGCCCCGCGCGATCACATCGTCCGGGTCCGATACGAAGGCGAAGATCTCGACGAACTCGCGATACGGGCCGGGCTGGCCCCGGCAGACGTCATCTCGCTCCACGCAGAAGGGACGTACGTCGTCGCCCTCGTCGGCTTTCTCCCGGGCTTCGGCTACTTGCGTGGGCTCGATCCACGCCTGGTCGTACCTCGGCGCGCCAACCCGCGACCGCGTATTCTACCGCTGTCGGTCGCGGTCGCCGGACCCTATACGGGGATCTACCCGTTCGCATCTCCGGGAGGCTGGAACCTCATCGGCACAGCCGTGGGCTTTTCCCCGTTCGACGTGCGGTCCGGAGCCGCGCTGGCTTTGGGCGACCGGGTCCGCTTCGTGCGAGACGGCTCATGATCGAAATTGGTGCGATCACCGGGCTCGCGACGGTTCAAGACGGGGGTCGCCCCGGCCACATGCACGACGGAGTGCCGCCCGGCGGACCGCTCGTGCCGGAACTGCTCGGGCGCGCGAACGCCGCCGCACGCAACGCACCGGGCGAGGCCGCCATCGAGGCTTTCGGGGGCCTCACCCTCGTCGCGCGCGCCCCGGTCGTCCTCGCGAGCGACGACGGCGAAGCGCGTGTTCTCGCCATAGGCGAGGCGTACGCACTTCGCCGTGAAGAAACCGCGGTGCGGTACGTCGCCGTACGGGGCGGGATCGCCGTGCCGGTCGTCTTCGGCGGTCGCGGAACGCTGCTCGTCGCGGCGTTCGGCGGCCACGAGGGCCGCCCGCTGCGGCGCGGCGACGTCCTGCGCGCGGGCGACGCCCCTCCCGAGCATCGACCGCCGGGCTTGCCCGTCGACACCGCGCCGGCGGTTCCAGTCGTGCTCGGCCCCGACCTCGACCGGTTCGATGCCGAGACCATCGACGCCTTTCTCGCGTCCACATTCACGATCGACGCTCGGAGCGACCGAGTCGGGACGCGCCTGTCGGGAACGCGGCTGGTCTGCGCACCCGACCCCGGCGCGCCGTCCGCTCCGATGGTCCGCGGGGCCATCCAGGTCCCCCCCTCGGGCGAGCCGATCGTTCTCGGCCCCGATCACCCGACGACCGGCGGATATCCCGTGATCGCAACGGTCGTTCGGCGCCACCTCGGTTCCCTCGCCGCGCGACCGATCGGCGCGACGGTGCGCTTCGTGACGTAGGCTTGGCAAGCAGTAGATTTGGACCTGCTAGAGGAAGGACAAACCCTAATGAAACTTTATTTTTCTCCCGGTGCCTGTTCGCTCCACCCGCACATCGCGCTCCTCGAAACGGGTCAACCATTCGACCTCGTACGCGTCGATACACGCTCCCACCGGACGAAAGACGGGACCGACTACTACTCGATCAATCCCAAGGGGTACGTCCCGGCACTCGAGCTCGACGACGGATCGGTGCTGACCGAAGGCGCGATCATTTCCCAGTACATCGCGGATCAAAGGCCCGAGGCCAAGCTCGCGCCGCCCGCGGGCACGATGGACCGCTATCGTTTGCAAGAGTGGATGAGCTTCATCGCGAGCGAGATTCACAAGAGCTTCAGCCCGCTCTTCGCGAACAACCCCGACGAAGTCAAAGAGCAGGCGCGCGCCCGCATCGCCAAACGTTTCGACCTCATCGCGCGCACGCTCGAGAGTCGACCCTTTCTGGTCGGCAATTCGTTCACGGTCGCGGACGCCTACTTGTACAACATGCTGCGCTGGACCCAGTTCACCGGCATCGACCTGGCCAAATGGCCCGCCCTCAAGGCATTTTTCACCAGGATCGACGAGCGTCCCGCGGTCAAGAAGGCGCTCGAAGAGGAATCGACCAGACGCTAAGCTTCCCCGTCGACCGCGCTTGCGGCCACGCGTCCGCATGCGCACCCTTTCGCTCCTGCTTCGCCACGAGACGAGGAGACGACCATGAGCAGACCGATCCGCCGCGCCGCAGTCATCGGTGCCGGCGTCATGGGCAGCGGCATCGCCGCGCACTTTGCAAACGCCGGCGTCGAGGTGCTTCTCCTCGACATGGTCCCGCCCGGCTCGAGCGAAGCGGAGAAGCGCGACCGCGGCGCGCGCAACCGCTTCGCGGCCGGGGGCCTCGAAAAAGCACTGAAGTCGCGGCCGGCCGCCTTCTTCTCCAAAGACCGGGCGCGGCTCGTGTCGATCGGCAACATCGACGACGACCTCGAACGCGTGCGCGGCTGCGACCTCGTCATCGAGGCGATCGTCGAGCAAATCGCGCCCAAGCAGGCGCTCTTCGAGAAGCTCGACGCGATCGTCGGCGGCGACACGATCGTCGCTTCGAACACGAGCGGCCTGCCCATCGCCGAGATGACGCGCGGGCGGTCCGAACGCTTTCGCAAATCGTTCCTGGTGATGCACTTCTTCAATCCGGTCCGCTACATGAAGCTCCTCGAGCTCGTGGCCGGCCCGGACACGGCGCCGAGTACGATCGAACGCGTTCGCCGGTTTGGCGAAGACGTGCTCGGAAAGGGGATCGTCTTCGGCAAAAATACGCCGAACTTCGTCGGCAATCGCATCGGCGTCCACGCGATGCTCGCGACGATCCACCTCATGCTCGAGGCCGGTCTCGCCCCGGAGGACATCGACGCCATCACCGGCGAGCCAATGGCGCATCCGAAGAGCGCGTCGTTCCGCACCGCCGACATCGTCGGGCTCGACACCCTCGCACACGTCGCCGATCACTGTTACGCGACGCTGTCGGAGGACGAGGACCGCGAAGTCTTTCGCGTGCCGCCGTTCGTCCGGGCCATGGTCGAAAAGAAGCTTCTCGGCGACAAGGCCAAGGGCGGGTTTTATCGCAAAGGCGCCGGCGGCACGATAGAGACGCTCGACCCGAAGACGCTCGAATACCGGCCGCGCGGAGGCGACAAGGAGATCCGAAACGCGTGCAAAGAAATCTCCGCGATCGAAGACCCGCGCGAACGGCTCCGCAAGCTCGTGTGGGCGAAGACGGAGAAAGCCGACAGCGGTCTTGCGAAAGCCTCGGCGTTCGCCTGGAAGGTCCTTTCGCGATCGCTCGCCTATTCGGCGCGCAGGGTCGGCGAAATCGCCGACGACCTCGAGGCGATCGATGACGCGATGAAGTGGGGATACAACTGGGAAGTGGGCCCGTTCGAAACCTGGGACGCGCTCGGGTTCGAGGCCGTGGTCGACCGGATGAAGAAGGAAGGCGTAGCCCTTCCCGCGTCGATCGACGCGATGCGCGTGTCCGGGGCCAAGTCGTTTTACACCGACGACGGGCGCGTCTTCGATCTCGTCAAGGGCGCGTACCGGCAGCGGATCGTCGACCCGCGCACGGCCTCTCTCACGGTTCTCCGCAAAGGGGGACGTGCCGTGCTCGAGAACGACGGGGCGGCGGCCTGGGATCTCGGCGACGGTGTCTTGGGTCTCACGTTCAAGACGAAGGCCAACAGCATTGATCCCGACGTCATCCAAATGATCGGCGATTCGGTGGCCAAGGCGGAGAGCGACTTTCGCGCGCTCGTCGTGGCCAACGAGGGCGAGCACTTCTGCGTCGGGGCCAATCTGTTCTTGGTCGTGCTCGCCGCGAGCCAGAAGCAATGGGACTCCATCCACGCGATGGTGAAGAACTTTCAGCTCGCCTGCCAGCGCATGAAGTACGCGAGCGTGCCCGTGGTCGCGGTCCCTTATGGAATGACACTCGGAGGCGGCCTCGAAGTCTGTCTCGGCGCCGGCAACGTGCAGGCCGCGGCGGAGACGTACGCGGGCCTGGTGGAGGTCGGCGTGGGTCTCGTGCCGGGAGGCGGCGGGTCGATGAACCTGCTCTGGCGAGCGTTCGAGGGAGTCCCCGACGGCGCGAGCGTGGATCCCTATGCGCTCGTGACGCAGGTGTTCAAGAACGTCGCGCTCGCGCGCGTCGCGACGAGCGCCGACGAAGCCAAGTCGTACGGTTACTTCCGGCGTACGGATGGGATGTCCTTCGATCGGGCGCGCCAGCTCACCGCCGCCAAGGCGCGCGCCATCGGCCTCGCCGAAAGCGAGTGGCACCCGCCGGCGCCGCGCGCGCACGTCCTTCCGGGCGAAAATGGGATCGCGACGCTTGAGATGATGGTGCGCTCGCTGGTCGAGACCGGGCAGGCCAGCGAACACGACGCGACCATTGCCAAGAAGCTCGCGGTCCTTCTCTGCGGAGGGGTGAGCGGGTCGTCGCACGATGTGACCGAAGACGAGATGCTCGAGCTCGAGCGCGAGGCGTTCGTCGGCCTCTGCGGCGAACCGAAGAGCCAAGAGCGAATGCAGTACATGCTCACCAACAACAAGCCGCTGCGCAATTGAACGGCGAGACTCGCCGACCAGCGTTATGGTTCAACCCATGATCGATGACGTCGTTATCGTCGAAGCGGTCCGATCGGCCGTTGGCCGAGCCCACAAAGGCACCCTCGCGCAAACGCGCCCCGACGAGCTCGCGGGGCAAGTGATCGCGGCGCTGCTGGCGCGCGTGCCGCAGGTCAAGCCGAGCGACGTGGAAGACTTGGTGCTCGGGTGCGCCATGCCCGAGGGTGAGCAAGGGCTCAACGTGGGCCGGGTGGTCGGGCTCCTCGGGGGCCTGCCCATCGAGTCGAGCGCAGCCACGATCAACCGGTTCTGCTCGAGCGGTCTTCAAGCCATCGCGATGGCCGCGGGGGCGATCGCCACCGGCACCCACGACGTGGTCGTCGCCGCGGGCGTCGAGTCGATGACCATGGTCCCGATGACGGGCAACAAGCTGAGCGCCTCGCCGGAGGCCATGCGCCGCTTCCCCGACGTGTACATGCCGATGGGTATCACGGCGGAAAACGTGGCGAAGCGGTTCGGTGTGTCGCGGGCCGACCAAGACGCTTTCGCGCTCAAGAGCCAGCAGAAGGCCGCCGCGGCCCAGAAGGCGGGGAAGTTCGACGAGGAGATCGTTGCCGTGAAGGCGACGCGCTACGAGGGCTCGAAGCACGCGGACGTCGAGTTCAAGCGCGACGAGCTGGTCCGGGCAGACACGACGCTCGAAGGCTTGGCTGCGCTGAAGCCGGCGTTCTTCGTCAAGGACGGCACGGTCACGGCGGGGAACGCTTCCCCTCTTTCCGACGGCGCGGCGGCGGTGCTCGTGATGCGTCGCGCGAAGGCCGACGCGCTCGGCGTCAAGCCTCTCGGTTACTTCCGCGCGTTCGCCACCGCCGGCGTAGACCCCACCATCATGGGGATCGGACCGGTTCCGGCCGTGCGAAAGCTCCTTGCGAAGACGGGGCTCTCGCTGCGCGACATCGACATCGTCGAGCTCAACGAGGCGTTTGCGAGCCAGGCCGTCTACGTGCAGCGCACGCTCGAGATACCCGACGAAAAGCTCAACGTGCTGGGCGGGGCGATCGCTCTCGGACACCCGCTCGGGTGCACGGGCGCGAAGCTCGCCGCGACGGCGCTCTACGAGCTGCGCCGGCGACGCGGGAAGTACGCGATCGTGACGATGTGCATCGGGGGCGGGCAAGGCGCCGCCGGCCTCTTCGAACGCGCCCCATAACCGCGCGATACCTTCGCGAGGCCGGCGTCGGATCGCTGCGGCGTGCTGGAGCACGCCTCGCTCGCCTCCTTGGCCTCGCTCGGTCTCACGCGGTTCTGGGGCACGTTCGGCCTCGGTGATGACGGAGGCGCAGCTTGGGCCGCGTTGTTAGGAGCTTGATGACGATCGAAAGGGGCAGCAGGGCTACCGGCCCGACCCGAGCACAGTTCGCGCGAATGCTTCGTAGCCGTCACGCCAACGCTCGAGATCGCCCGCGAGCCCCTCGGTGAGCTTGACGCCGAAGCCCGCGGGGACGGTCGCTCCTTCGCTCGGTCCGAACACCCGTTTCCAGGCGACGGTGCCCGCCAGGCGCACGCGTCGCTCGGAGCGCGGCGGCCACATCTCGAGCCAGAGTTCCTGTCCCGCGTCGAGCGGGGCCAGCGTGCGCACGTAAAGACCGCCGGCGCTCACGTTGTACGAAAATCCGATTTCGTCTTCGTCGCGCCCCGCCGCACGGAATGCGACCGTGGTCCCGTAGAGGACGCGCGGACTCGCGCGCTGATCGACGCCGCGTCGAGACAGAAGCTCGTTCGTCAGAAAGAGGACGTTCTCGGGCGGCGCGAAGCCGTCGGCGACCGACAATGGCCCAAGGGTGCCGATCGCGGCCTGAAGGAGCGCCATTCGCTTGGGCGGAGCGACGACGACCCACGCGGCCTGCGAGCCCTGCGACCGTGCGGCCGCGAGCGCCGCCTCGGCTGCTCCGGGTCCCATGTCATCGGCGACGACGACGACACGGACCCCGTCCGCGAGCGACTCCTGCGCAAGATCGGCCACGCTCGCCATGAAGCGCACCGAAAACCCGCCCTGGTAAAGGGCGCGTCCCATGACGCTTCGCCACCGGGCGTCGGCGCCCGCGACGATTGCCCCGCGATCGCGCGGCTTCGCGTCCTGGCGGGGGGCGGGTCGCGCGACGAGCGGCCGCAGTCGGCGCGCAAGCGCGGGCGGCGCGGTCAACGTCACGAGGTCGTCGCCTCCCCACGAGAAGAGCTCCGTGAACGCGAGATCGTCGCGCTGCGGAGCAACGCCGAAGATTGGCAGCTGCGCGAGGCGCGCCTGCGCCCGCACGTGCGCGAACGTCTGCGCCGCACCGCCTGCGTCCATTTGAAGGACCAAAGCGAGCGGCTCAACCGCCGCGGCGAGCGCCGCCGGCGCCTCTTCACAACGGCCAACGACCGCCGTTGCGACGCCGACGGTCGCCGCCGCTTCCCTCACGCACCGCAGCGCATCCTCGCCAAATGCTCCAACTAGTAACAGCGAGCGATCTCCCTGCGTCACGGCGCAACCTCCTTCGTCGACGCTCACGCGTCAAACGAGGGAACGGCAGGCCCATGCCGGACCTTTAGCCAACGGGGGCAAGCCCCACCGGCTCCCGTAAGCGCGGGCATCATCCCCAACGCCCCTAGGAGGCCCAGAGCCTCTCACGAACCCTTTCTCTCTTCGAACCCCCGGTCCCCGACGGGCAAGGAGCAAGTCCCCCCACAACCGCCGGGGTAGAAGCTGGACGATTTTCGCCGAGACCAAGCGAGGCCGGCGGCGAGCGCGCGGAGCGTACTTCCCGTACGCGAGCACGCTCGACGCCGGCATCGCGCCGGTATCGGCGAAAAGCGCCAGCTTCTACGACGCGAGCACGCTCGACGCCGGCATCGCGCCGGTATCTGCGAAAAGCGCCGCGGCTTCTACGCCATGGTGGCGTTGACTCCAGCTTCGACCGCCGAAACCGCGGCGGTCTTGAGAACCACCTCGCCGCCGCCGGGCGGATCGTACGGAGCTCGCCCGACCTGTTTCGTCCGGTAGCGGTCGTCGAAGATGCCGAAGAGATAGGCCTTCATGCAGTAGCCAAAGATGCTCGACTGCTTCAGATCCGGGTGGATGAGGTGCGCGATCTTGTCGTGCGCCGCGTCGAGCTTGCTCCAGTGGAGACCCGCGCTCTCATGGTGGGCGGTGTGGTAGCCGTTGTTGAAGACCAGCCAGTTGCCGAGCTTCGACACGAAGTTGCGCGAGTGGTTGTGCTCCGACCAGGGGTCGGTGTGCACATGCTGGATGTAGTTGATGAAGATCATCGACCAGTTCGCGAAGAAGGCCGGAACGAGGAACCCGAAGCCATAGACGATCGCTCCCACCTTGGGGCCTCTCAGCGCCATCGCGAGAGCGAGGAGTCCGAGGTGCGCGCTGGCGACTGTGGTCCACTGAAGGACGATTTGCCGGAAGAGCGCTGGATTGCCCGCCTTCGCCTTCGCCACGTACTCGTCGAGCACGGGCTTTTGCCAGTAGGCCGACACGAAGTAGTACGTGCTCGCAATGAGCCACGTGTTCTTCTTCGAGTAGCGCCAGGTGATGGTCGCGTCGCCCGCCTTGTTCACGTACTTGTGGTGATTCAAGTTGTGCGACGGGATCCACACGTACGTGGGGAAGAGATAAAAGACGCTCAGCCAAGCGGCGTAGAAGGCGTTCACCTTCCGGCTCTTGAACGTCGGGCAGTGATTCTGGTTGTGGCTGAATACCCCTGCGCAGAAGCCGAAGTACAAGCTGACGGGCAGGATCCAGGGCACGAGGCCGGGCCACACGTAGGGGGAGAACCCGACGAGCGGGAAGAAAATGAAGGCCCAGATCAGCGTGCGCCAGTCGGCGCTGTGACGTACGAGCATGCGGGGCTACCTCTGACGGGCGGGAGATTACGCCCGCCGTGCGCAGTGGGACATCAGGTTTTGGTCACGGACGGTGCGCAAGAGCGTTCGCAGCGACTCGTCCTACATTTCACACCCGGCGAATGCCGTCTGCCGTCGACAGTACATCGTAGAGCTCCGGGCGGCGATCGCGGAAGAACCCCCAAGAAGCGCGCGTTCGGGCGAGCGCGTCGAGGTCGAAGCGGGCGATAGCCACCCCGTCGTCATTCCTTCCCAGCTCGGCCACTTTGTCCCCGCGGTGGTCCGCGATGAACGACGACCCGTAGAAGACCTGACCGTCCTCGTTGCCCGTGCGGTTCGCCGCGACCACGGGAACGACGTTCGAAACCGCGTGCCCGACCATCGCCCGCTGCCAGGGGTCACGTGTGTCGAGGTGCGGCTCGTGGGGCTCGCTGCCGATCGCCGTCGGATACAGCAGGATCTCCGCCCCGAGCAGCATCATCGCCCGCGCGGACTCGGGAAACCACTGGTCCCAGCAAATGCCGACGCCGATGGTACCGAAGCGCGTCCGCCACACGCGAAATCCGGTGTCGCCCGGACGGAAATAGAACTTTTCCTCGTATCCCGGGCCGTCGGGGATATGGCTCTTGCGGTAGACGCCGAGCACTGTCCCGTCCGCGTCGACGATCGCAACGCTGTTGTAATACGCCTGCCCCGCGCGTTCGAAGAACGAGACCGGCACGACCACGCCGAGCTCCATCGCCACGTCTTGCATCCGAGCCACGGCCTCGTCGTCCTCGACCGATCGGGCCTCGGAGAACCAGTCGCCGCTCTCTTCGCGGCAGAAGTAAGGCCCCTCGAAGAGTTCCGGCGGCAGGACTACCTGCGCGCCCTGCGCCGCCGCGGACCGCACGTGGTTCTCGACGCGCACGATGTTGTCCGCGCGCGCCCCGTCGAGCGCGCACTGGATCGCGGCCACGGTCGTCGTTCGCGCGGTCATGGCGTCGTCCTCGGCTGCTGCTGCGTGATGCAATGGAGGGCGCCGCCTCCGGAGAGAATCGCGCGCGCGTCGATCCCGATCGCTCGCCGTCCTGGAAAGAGGGCGCCGATGGTCTCGACCGCCTCGTCGTCCCACGGAGCGCCGTAGGTGGGAACGACGACGTTGGCGTTGGTCACATAGAAGTTCACGTAGCTCGCGGGCATGACGCGACCCGCGGAGTCGACGATTCGTCCGGGCGATGGAATGCGCACGACATCGAGCCTTTGTCCGCGTGCGTCGGCGACCTCCTCGGCCTCGCGCACGAGCGCGCGCAAGATGTCGCGGTTCGGGTCGTCGGTCGAACGGGCCTCCATCGCTACGACGACTCCCGGACGCACGAAGCGCACGACGGTGTCGACGTGACCGTCGGTGTGGTCGTTTACCAGTCCCTCGCCGAGCCAGAGCACTTTGTCGACCCCGAGCGAACGGCGGAGCACCGCCTCGACGTCGCGCTGTTCGACAGCGCCGTTGCGGTTGGGATTGAGCATGCACTGTCGCGTCGTCAAGACGCTACCCGCGCCGTCGACGTCGACGGCGCCTCCCTCGAGCACCCAGTCTTCGTGGAAGCTCGGGAGCGCGGCGATCGCCGCGATGCGCTCGGCGACTCGGTCGTCGTGGGGCAGGACATACTTGCCACCCCATCCGTTGAACGCGAAGCGCACGAGGGCAGGAGCTTCCCCGTCGCCGGAGAGAAAGATCGGCGCGGTATCCCGCAGCCAGATGTCGCCGAACGGGACTCTGTGCAGCCGCACGTTCCTCTCCGGCAGCATCGCACGCGCCCGTTCTTCCTGGGCGCCGTCCGGGACGAGGACCTCGGCCGTTTCGTCCTCGGCGATCGCCGCGACCAGGCGGACGAAGGCGGCGCGCGCGGGGCAGAGGTTCTGCTCCCAAAGATTGGAATCGCTCGGCCACGCGACCCACGTCGCGGCGTGCGGTGCCCACTCGGCGGGCATACGAAAACTGGCTTTGCGCGGCGTCGACACGCGCGCGGGTATAGCGAGCGGCCCCGCGCGGCGCTAGGAGGATCCGAACTCGTGCGCCCGATACGACGACGACCAGGCGAACCGCTCGCGCCGCCGCTCGTGCCTTCGAGCACGTACGTTCTCCGTGGCGATCCGGCCGGGGCGCCTTTTTCGTACGGGCGCACGGCGAACCCCACCTGGTCGGCGCTCGAGGCGGAATACGAAGCCGTCGGCGGGGCCCCTTGCCTCGCGTTCGCCAGCGGAATGGCGGCGTGCGCTGCCCTCGTCGACGCGCTCGTCGCGCCCGGCGACCGCGTCGTGGCGCCCAGCGACGGGTACTACACGCTGCGATCGCTCCTCGGTGCCCGCAGAATCGACGCGCGCCTGGTCGCTTCCACCGAGCCGCTCGCGTTCGCCGAGCAAGCCGCGAACGCGGCGCTCGTCTGGGTCGAGACGCCCTCGAACCCGGGCCTCGACATCGTCGACCTGCGCGCGACGGCCGAGGCATGCCGGCGCGCGGGGGCGCTGCTCGCGGTCGACAACACGCTTGCGACCGCGGCGGGGCAAGACCCCTTCGCGCTGGGGGCGGACGTGGTCGTCGTCTCGGCGACGAAGGCGACGAGCGGCCATAGCGACGCGGTCATCGGCCTAGCCGCCGCGAAAGACCCGGGGATTCTGGAGAAACTGCGGGCCGCGCGCACGATCGGCGGCGCGATCCCCGGCGTGCTCGAAGCGTGGCTTTGCCTGCGGGGGATCCACACGCTCGACCTGCGCATCCGGCGAGTATCGGAGACGGCGCTCGCGGTTGCGCGCGCGCTGGCCGGGCGTTTGCCCGTCCGGTACCCAGGTTTGGCCGAGCATCCACACCACGCGCTCGCCGCGCGCCAGATGAGACACTTCGGGCCGGTCCTGACGTTCGATCTGGAGACGAAGGAGCGAGCGGAGGATTTTTGCGGGCGGCTCGAGCACATCGTGGAGGCGACGAGCTTCGGCGGGGTGGAGACGTCGCTCGAGCGGCGCGCCCGCTGGGGAGCGGACGCGGTATCGCCTGGGTTGATTCGGATGTCGTGTGGGCTGGAGGAGCCGGAGACGATACTCGCGGAGTTGAACGGCGCTCTAGGGTAGCCGGTGAGGAGGGCGCTCGAAGAACGGGTGCCGACGCGTTTGCCGTTGGAAGGGTCGCGTTACGAGGGAACCCGCGGCACCTCCGCGTGACAACGAAAGCGCTACTCGTTTCGTCAATCCCTGCAAGCCGCGTTCTCGGAGCGGCGTGACGGATCAAAGGTGCTCAAGCCACTCTTGTTTGGCGGACGAACGCGCTCCGGAAGATTGTTACCCCGTTCACTTACGCCATCCGACGTCGATAGCGACGGCCTTGCCAAGACGAACGCGCTCCGGAAGATTGTTACCCCGTTCACGGCACGAGAATGACGTTGACCGCGTCACGAGGAAAGAAGCATGCCAGCGAATCCCGACCATACAGCGCTGTCGCCGGAAGACGGAGCAGACGACGAGTACGCGGACGTACGATCCGGGCGGCGGCCGACCATGCGCTCCGCAGCGCCACCGCCGTCCGAACCGACCGCGCCTGCGGGGCACGTCTCCATCGCGCGCAAGCCGCCGACGCTGCTCGACAGTGAGCGGTATACCGAGCAAGTGGTGATCGGGTACGGCGGGTCGAGCGTCGTCATTCGCGCATTCGACAACGACTTTCTTCGCTGCGTCGCCGTCAAGATCCTCAAGTCGGAAGTCGGCGACGACGGCTCGCGGGTCGACCGGTTTGCCGAAGAGGCTCGGATCACCGGACAGCTCGAACATCCGAACATCGTCCCGGTATACGAGCTGGGGCGCGACCGGGTCGGGCGCCGGTTTCTGTCGATGAAGCTCGTTCAGGGGCAGAACCTTCAAGAGACTCTGCTGCGGCTCGGCGAATCGCGCCTCGAACCCGCCCACCTCGGCGAACTCCTCCAAGTGTTCCACAAGATTTGCGACGCCGTCGACTTCGCGCATAGTCGCGGCGTCATCCACCGCGACCTCAAGCCCACGAACGTCATGATCAGCGATTTCGGCCAGGTCTATGTCTTGGACTGGGGAATCGCTCGCGTGTTGCCCGATGATGCGTGCCACGAAGGCCCTCGCGTCCGCGTCCGGCCCGGATCGGCACACCACTCGGAGCTCGATCCCGCGGGGACTCCTGTCGGAACCCCGGGCTACATGCCGCCCGAACAACTCGAGGGCCGCCATCACCAGCAGGACACGCAGACGGACATCTTCGCGCTCGGCGCCACGCTGTACGAGATGCTGGCCGGACAGCCTCCGCTCACCCCCGCCATCATGAGCGCCCTCTGGTTGGACAAGAGCCCGCCCCCCATCCTCGCGCCGGAGAAACGAGTGCCGCCGGGTCGAGTCCCCCCGGAGCTGTCGCGCATCGCGATGCGAGCACTCTCGTTCGATCCCGTGAATCGATATCTGTCTGTGGCGGATCTCAAGCGCGATATCGAGCTGTTCCAGCGCGGTGCGTGGGACGCGCCGCGGGCGGAGGTGGCCGCTGGCTCCGAAATCGTCACCGAAGGCGAGGCCGGCGACGCGGCGTACGTCATTCTCGAGGGTTACTGCGTCGCGCACCGGCGCGACGGCGAGTCTGATATCGAGCTGCGCGTCATGGGGCCGGGCGAGGTGTTCGGCGAAACGGCGGTGTTTTCGGACAAGCCCAGGACTGCCAGCGTGAAAGCACGGACCGATGCGGTGCTGCTGCGCGTGACGGGCGACGTACTCGCGAAAGCCGTGGGCCTCAACTCGTGGATGGGAAGCTTCGTACGGGCGCTCGCGGATCGGTTCCGCGAAGCGG
>Ga0265325_10000371_pt1 | contig 31601 bp, 20 predicted proteins | sample 41420metaG_FD_202090 | JGI IMG/M metagenome (GOLD analysis project Ga0265325, IMG submission 202090) | Rhizosphere microbial communities from Carex aquatilis grown in University of Washington, Seatle, WA, United States - 4-14-20 metaG | ecosystem: Host-associated > Plants > Roots > Rhizosphere... | reverse complement strand
GGGCTGCCTGATCTGGGCATCAGCAGCATGGAAGACGTTCTCACGGACGTCCGCCGCATTACCGATGTTGTGCCCCTTCCGCTGCTTGTGGATATAGATACGGGCTGGGGCGGCGCGTTCAACATTGGGCGGACCATCCGCGCGATGGAGAAGGCCGGAGCAGCTGCCGTTCATATTGAAGATCAGGTGAGCGCGAAACGCTGCGGGCACCGGCCCGGCAAAGAGATTGTGTCCGCGGAAGAAATGGTGGACCGCATAAAAGCCGCGGTGGATGCGCGCACCGATCCCGCATTTGTGATTATGGCCCGCACCGATGCGCTGGCAATCGAAGGACTGGCTGCGGCGATTGAGCGCGCCCAGGCATACGTGGCCGCCGGAGCGGACATGATTTTTGCCGAGGCGGTTACCGAGCTTGCTATGTATGCGCAGTTTCGCGCGGCTGTCGGCGTGCCCATCCTTGCCAACATAACTGAGTTCGGCCAGACACCGTTATTTACGCGCGATGAGCTTGCCGGGGCCGGAGTAGACATCGTACTTTACTGTTGCGCCGCATACCGCGCCATGAATGCCGCCGCGTTGAAAGTGTACGAGGCCATCCGTACGGAAGGGACGCAAAAGAGTGTCCTGCCACTGATGCAATCGCGTGCCGACTTGTACCGCTATCTGGATTACCATGCGTACGAACAAAAGCTCGATGAACTGTTTGCGAAAGACAAGAGTGGAAAGCCGCAATCGGAGGAAGGCCGATGATGGAAGCAAATCTCGACACCACAATTGCCCTGCTTGAACGCACTCCGAAAGCGCTGGACGCGATGCTGCGTGACTTGCCTGATGCGTGGACACTCAGCAATGAGGGCGGCGACACTTGGACGGTGTTCGACGTAGTGGGACACCTGATTCACGCTGACCATGATGACTGGGTTCCGCGCGCAAGGTGGATTCTTGATTTCGGCGAATCCAAGCCGTTTCCGCCCTTCGATCGCGGTGGACATCGGCAGTTCACCCGCGGCAAATCACTTGCTGAGTTACTCGATGAATTTGCGCAGGTACGCTCAGAGAAGCTGAATGAGCTGCGTGCGCTAAATTTGCAGACTGCAGATTTAGCGCGTCGCGGGCAGCATCCGGCGCTTGGCTCCGCCACGTTGTCGCAACTGCTTGCTACGTGGGCGGCCCACGACTTGAATCATCTGCATCAGATTTCGCGGATCATGGCGACTCAATATCGTGAAGCGGTCGGACCGTGGCATAAATATCTTGGCATAATGCACTGCAATGGCCACGGCGCGTCCGCATAGCGAAGCTGGGCATTGCAGCCTTTTCATAATATTGATGCTCTCGGAGGTCTCCATTGAGCGAAGCTCACGATATCCCCGGCGCGTTCAAACCCAAAAAGTCTGTGGCACTGTCAGGCACACCTGCCGGCGAAACCGCGCTCTGCACCGTGGGCCATACCGGAAATGACCTTCACTATCGCGGCTATGACATTGTGGACCTGGCCGCGCACTGCGAGTTTGAAGAAGTGGCGCACCTGCTGGTGCAGGGCCGCCTGCCTAACGCGCAGGAGCTGGACGCATACAAGCAACGACTTGTAAGCCTGCGATGGTTGCCGCCGGAAGTGAAGCAGGCGCTGGAACTGCTGCCGGCCCGCGCACATCCGATGGATGTGCTGCGCACCGGCGTGAGCGTGATGGGCTGCGTGCGGCCGGAGCCTCCCGATCAGGGCGAGTCTGGTGCCAAGGCTATCGCGGACACGTTGCTGGCGGCGCTGCCCTCGATGCTGCTGTACTGGTACCACTACGCGCACAACGGCAAACGCATTGATGTGGAGACTCCGCCTGAGTGGAATGCCAATTCGATTGCTTCGCATTTTCTTTATTTGCTTCATGGCCAAGCGCCCAGTCCGCATTGGACCGCCGCGATGCAGACATCGCTGATTCTTTATGCCGAACATGAATTCAACGCATCTACATTTGCGGCGCGCGTTATTACGGGAACCGGCTCGGATTTTTATTCCGCGATTTGCGGGGCGATTGGCGCACTCAAGGGACCGAAGCATGGCGGCGCAAACGAAGTAGCGCTAGAGATTCAGCAGAGATATAAGACTCCGGATGAGGCCGAAACGGACATTCGCCGCCGTGTGGCCAATCGCGAAGTCGTCATAGGATTCGGGCATCCTGTGTACACTATCGCCGATCCTCGTAGCGATATTGTTAAAGAGGTGGCGCGTAAACTTGCCGTGGATGCGGGCGACATGCAGCTTTATTCCATCGCAGAGCGCATTGAAGCTACCATGCACGATGCCAAGCGCATGTTTCCAAATCTCGATTGGTACTCGGCGGTGGCGTACCACCTGATGGGGATTCCGATTGAGCTTTTTACACCGCTGTTTGTGATTGCGCGCACGGCGGGATGGTCGGCGCATATTTTTGAACAGAGACAGAGCGGCAAGATCATTCGGCCGTCGGCGACGTACATGGGGCCGGAGAATTTAGACTTTGTTCCGCTTGCCGAGCGGCCGTAGCGCAATAGACTTTTGGAGAAGGAGCACGCGTGTCCTCGCATATCTCGAACGAACGACCGGCCACCGATAAAGTCATTACCGACATCGCCGACTTTGCTCTCGAATACAAGATCGACAGCGAACTTGCTTATGCAACGGCGCAGCATTGCCTTATTGATACGCTTGGCTGCGGGCTTGAGGCGCTTGAGTATCCGGCATGCACGCGGCTGCTGGGCCCGATTGTTCCCGGCACGGTGGTTCCGAATGGCGCGCGGGTTCCGGGCACCAGTTATCAGCTTGACCCTGTGCAGGCGGCGTTCAACATTGGCGCGATGATCCGCTGGCTCGACTTTAATGACACATGGCTTGCCGCAGAGTGGGGTCACCCCTCAGACAATCTTGGCGCTATCCTCGCGGTTGCTGACTGGCTCTCCCGCAGCCCTGCGGGCGGCAGACCTTCGGTGAAGATGCACGACGTACTGACAGCTATGATCAAGGCACATGAGATTCAAGGCTGCATCGCGCTAGAGAACTCGTTCAACAAGGTGGGCCTCGATCACGTTGTGCTGGTGAAGGTGGCGTCTACCGCGGTGGTTTGCCAACTGTTCGGCATGAATCATCAGCAGACGGTGAACGCACTTTCGCTTGCCTGGGTGGATGGTCAGAGCCTGCGCACGTATCGCCATGCGCCGAACACCGGCTCGCGCAAAAGCTGGGCTGCGGGGGATGCGACGAGCCGCGCTGTGCGCCTGGCGTTGATGGCGTGTGCGGGCGAAATGGGATATCCCTCGGCGCTGACTGCAAAGACATGGGGCTTTTACGATGTGTCGTTTCGCGGGCAGCCGTTTAAATTCCAGCGGCCTTATGGTTCCTATGTCATGGAGAACGTACTTTTCAAGATCAGTTTTCCAGCTGAGTTCCACGCGCAGACCGCGGTGGAAGCCGCGATGGCGTTGCGCACTGAACTCGACAATCGCGGCAAAACAGCTGACGACATCCGCTCGGTGACAATCCGAACGCATGAGGCGTGCCTGCGCATCATCGACAAGAAAGGACCACTGTCGAATCCCGCGGACCGCGATCATTGCGTGCAGTACATGGTTGCTGTTCCGCTGCTGTTTGGCCGGCTGACTGCCGCAGATTACGAAGACAACTTCGCGTTGGACGTAAAGATTGCCGCGCGCATCGACTCACTGCGCGAGAAGATCACCTGCGTTGAAGAGCCTAGTTTCACGACCGATTATCACGACCCGGAAAAGCGGTCGATTGCCAATGCGCTGCGAATTGAGCTGAACGATGGCACTGTACTGGAGCGCACGGTTGAGTTTCCTTTAGGCCATCGGCGGCGGCGCGAAGAAGGGCTGCCGTTGCTGGTGGAGAAATTCAAGACCAATCTGCGTCGGCGCTTTCCGGAGGCGCAACAGGAGCGGATTCTTGAGGCTTCGCTCGACCGGGCTCGGCTGGAGGCTATGCCGGTGCATGAGTATGTGGATATGTATGTGGTGTAGATTTATTGAGTTACTTCGTACACACTGCCTCGGTCTTTTCTATAGATTCGCCTTGAGAACGGCATCGGCCCATTGCTCGGCGGTCGTCCGGGCCCATTTAAATGAATCCTCATTTGTGTATTCGGTATAGGTGTAGAAAAAGACAACGCGCTCCTGAATGCGGAGGATTGAAATTGCTGCGGCCATCTTCTTTGTCTTGCCATTCGCGCTAATGGGCATGATCATGCCAAAGCTACAAGCATCCGGTTTCGAAAATAATTTCCCAAGCATTAAAGGCTTATCCATTGTGACCGTCGGAGCGTCTGAATTTACTGATTTCAACCTTCGATTTAACTCATCCATTTGGTCTTTCAGTGTCCCATCAAATGTGGCACCAAACTGCCCGGCCATGCTGTCAGCGATCTGCTTATAAACATCCGGTGTCACGTTCGCAAACTCTGCCCGACGAGGAACCTGCACCAGGGAGTAACGCGAGAGGCTCGATGTGCCGCTGACCGTCGCCTTCAGTTCTTCAGGTAAGAGGAATGCAGCTACAAGGCGGTTTGTGTTTGGCGCAAGAATCTCGAATAGTACACGATAATCCGAACCGGTCTCTGAGCGCTCCGCAGAAGGCGGCGGAATCACAATTGATTTCAAGCCAACTCGAAACGTCTGTGAATTGCTCGGTCCAGCGCTTTGGCCTTTCGACGAGATGCTTCCGCAGGTCAAAGCGAATAGGACAAAGACTGAACACAATTTCCAAACGAACTTCGAGGACGATTGCATCTTTTCTCCGAAACCTAAAGATTTAATGTCATTGAGTACCACAATATTAGCGCATAGATCTATCGGCATTGCCCGAAAGCGACCATATGTATGACACAAAGAGCGCGGACCGGAGGGTCCGCGCTCTTGATTGGTTCTAATTGCTGTTTGACATGGCACGACTGAAGTCGTGCCATGTCAAATCGCTATTTATACCTTTACTGCAACAGCTCCGGTGAGGCGTTCTTTCAGGATTTCGTGGCCGCGGGAGAACAACTCGTCCAGCGAAAGCTTGCCGGCTTCTACCTCGGCAAGAATCGCCTTCTGCGCCAGGTATTCCTTGTTCACGACGCCGGCCTTGGACTGCAGCATGCGCCATGCCTTGCGGCGCTCTACGCAGAACATGACCAACTGGCGGCTGAGCGCGCGGTACTCGGTCTTGCCGTCCTGATCGAACGTGATGTAAACGCCGAAGTCAGGAATGAACGCGCGGTGCTTTGGATCGACGTAGCGCCGATAGACAATGTCCTGCTGCGTGATGCGCACCAGCATGTTGTCGAGCGAGACCATCTTGGCGGCCGCTTCCGGCTTGATCTTCTTCAAGTGGTTGCGGAAGCGCGCTTCCGTTGTGCACCAGTGCGCGACGGTGTAGCGCGAAGTTTCGCCTGTGACCTTCGACTTGGTTTCGTACCAGTCCATGTCGGGAGACGGGTTGCCCTTGATATCGAGTGCTTCGCCGTAGCTTTCGCCGTTGCGCGGATCGAAGACAAACTCCGGCACGCCGCGCGAATCGCGCACGCGCTGCGCCTGGAAGAGCGCCATGTCGTCCGCTACTCCGTGCTCCGGCTGGCAGGTGGTGAACGCCTGCAGGAACATGGTGCCGCGATACTCAAGGCCGTCGAGAATTGCACGGTAGAGCTTGGGTGCGTTGGCCATTGAAACCTGAGCAACGAACGGCGAACCGTGACCGGCGAGGAACGTTTCCGCCACCGTCTTCTTCTCAGTATTTTTGCCCTGCGTGGCCGAGCCGAAGACGTTCATGTCGTTGCCGCCAAGCATCGGCGTGGAATCAGAATTCTGTCCGCCGGTGTTCGAGTACACCTGCGTGTCGAGCATGAGTACTTTCACGTTGGGGCGGTTCTGCAGAATCACCTTTGATGTGTTCTGGTAGCCGATATCGCCGATGCCGCCGTCGCCACCGACTACCCAGACCTTGGGCAGTTCGACGATTTCCTTGTCGGTCATGAGCGCATCAGTAAAGTGCGTGAAGTGGTAGTACTCTTCTTCACTAATGACGCCGCCTTCGACCGTGTCGCGATTCATGATCATGTCCGCGATCCGCTCCGGCAGAACCGAACGACGCGCGTGATCAACGATGAAGCTCTCGCCCATCAACCAGCCCACGGTGACGCCATCCTGGAACAGAGAGTTCATCCAGGGATAGGGATGCGGATTGTTCGGTGCCGTTGATCCGTACACCGTATTGCAGCCTGTGTGCGCGGCCATGGCCATCACGCTCATGCCATTGGCCAGGCGCCCGTCTACGGGTTGCAGGTTTTTGTGGTTGAAGGCTTCAGTCAGCAGCACTGCAGCAATGGCTTCAATCAGCTGCGCGTCCGTGATTGTGCCGTGCTCAGCTTCATACGCTGCGATACGCGCCTTGGTGTCTGCATCGTCTTCACCGCCGAGGCCCATCACAATGTGTGCAATCGCCTGACGCAGCCGCGCGTACTCAATGGGATTCGACTCCTTGAGAGCCCCCATTCTTTCCGTGCCCAGCTTTTCAAGCTGTCCGGCCTTGGCCACAAATCGGTCGCTCTTGGCGTGGTAAACCGGGCGCATGTAAGCCTCGGTGACAGCAGCAATGGAGCGGAGCACGCTCTTTTCGCCGCAACCAGCGCAGGCTCCGTCGCCGGATACCAGCGCGTCGTAGTTGGTGCGCACCATGAGCATGTTGCGCAGCGTCGCCGTTTTTGAGTCGGCAGGGTTGGCTGCGTTGAACAGGCCCAGGTACTTCTGTTTCGTATCGGGCAGCAGATTGAGGAAGGCGGTGCCGGACTCGTGCTCGGCGTTCACCTCTTCAGTTTCCTGCACCATTTTGAGCGCCTGGTGATCGCCGCAAGCTGTAACGCAGGCCGCGCAACCCTTGCAAAGATCGCTGACGAAAATTGAGAAGATGCCACCCGAACCGGGTGCCTTACGCTCAGGCGAAGAGAAGATGGCGTTCGTCTTCTGATAGGCCATCGGCACCTTGTCGATGATGGAGTAGAACTGAGTCTTGGCTTCAGCAGAGAAGCCGTCGACCGACTCCGTGACTTCGCGAATGATGGTGGGCAGCGGCGTTCCAGCCTTGATGTCCGCCAGCATTCGGGTGCGAGTCTGCTTTTCGATCTCGGGCAGCTTGTCGAGCATTTTGCGCCGCTCGGCTGGATCGCCAACGTAGCGCAAAACCGCTGTGCCTAGGATTGTACTCAGGTCCTGCGAGCAGTTGGGAAGCGCGGTATCCGGGCAGACCGAAATGCACTCCATGCACTGCGTGCAATTCTCGGCAATGTAAAGCGGTGTTTCGCGGCGCGCAACGTACTTCGATGCCGTGTCGCCAGTTGCCGCTGCAATAACGCCCATGGCGGAGAGTGGCGTGGCGGGCTGATTGTAGCCAAAGTGCGAGCGGAACTCAGCGTCAAACACATCGACCGATGCGATCGGCGCGCGCGGTCCCTGCTCTGCCGGTGGCGGGGTGGTACGGCATCCGCCGGTGGAACAACTGCTTGTGTCTCCACCGCCTTCAGCAAATGCTGGGACGGGTTCCAGGATGGGCAGCAACGCCTGACCGCGGAGGCTGGAGTGATCGGCCGCGCTGAGCTCGCCAATCTTGATCTCCTTAACGCGCTCGATGCCCTGCAACATAACTTCCATGTTCGACTTGACGACGGCTTCGCCCAACTTGCCGAACTTTTTGACGTACTGCTTATACACGACATCGCGGAACTGTTCCTGCGTGATACCGAATTCCTGCAGGATGGGGCTGACCGCAAAGAACGCACCAAGAAACGCGTTGCCCTGCATGCGGAGTTGCAAGTCGGCACGATCCGTAGCCTTGCGGGCAATGTCAAAACCGGGCAGCGTGAAGACGCGGATATTTTTATCGATGATCTGTTTGCGTGCCCACATGGGCAGGTTTTCCCAGGCATGCTCACCGTCCACATCGGACTCCCACACCAGGCTTCCGCCTTCCTGAATGCCGTCAAGCGGGTTGGTGTGCGTAAACGCCTTGGGATCGCAGCATAGAACGCAGGTTACGTGGCGCAGATCGCAGTTGACGCGAATGCGATCTTTAGCCGCGACCATGAAGTAGCTGGTGGGTGCGCCCTTCTTTTCAGAACCGTACTTGGGATTGGCGCTGACATGAATAATTTCCTTGGGATTGCCGAGCTCGTCGACAACGTGATCGCGCTCGTAGAGCAGATCATTCAGGTCGCCGAGAATTGCGCCCAGGTTCTTTCCTGTGGTGATGGCGCCCCATCCGCCGATGGAGTGGAAGCGCACGGCAACCGCGCCTTCTGGCAGCAGCGACGGCATTTCGTCCGCAACTACGCTGTAGGGGTGATCGATGCCGAGCACGATGAAGTTCGCATTGTCAGCGAGCGTCTTGCCGTCCTTGCGCGAGCGTGTCCCTGTGGCGTATTGATATGCGCCGATGATGTGCTCGGGACGGAAATCGCGCGAGCCCAAACCGTAGCTGCCGCCAATGAACTTCGGAATCTCGGCCAGCTCAACCTTGGGCAGACCGTCGGTTCCCTGCACAGACTTTGAGAACGCTGTGCGAATGTCGCGGCCGAGAGGATTGTCGCCGGCCAACGCCTCGTCAGTGCGCTCAAGGATGATGACGTTCTTTTTGCCCCTGAGAGCGGCGACCAGCGCAGCCTCAGGGAAGGGCCGGATCACGTTGACGTGAACCGAGCCGACGCTTGCGCCACGCGACTGGCGTAGATAATCCACCGCGGCTTCAATGTTTTCTGCCGCAGAACCAAGCGAAACGAACACTGTTTCTGCGTCCGCGGTCTTGTACTCGCTGACCAGGCCATAGCGACGGCCGGTGAGCTTGGCGAAGTCTTCGTATGCTTCTTCAAGGAACTGGAGAATGGGCTCGGCGAAGTTGTTGCGGCGCGCCACAATGCCCTGCATGTAGTGTTCCTGATTCTGCACGGGACCGAGCAGCACGGGGTTCGCCAGGTCCATCATCTTGGGGACACGGCGGCGGGTGGGCCCAAACAGCACACGCTGTGCTTCAGTGGGGCACTCGATGATGTCGTCGGGCGCGCCGAGATATTCGCGAATCAGCTCCGACTCATGCTTATAGAAAGTGCGCTCCAGGTGCGTAGTTAGGAAGCCGTCCATGATGTTCATGCCCGGCGTGAGGCTGAGCTCAGTTACGCGACGCAGGATGAGCGCCTGGTCGGCGGCCTGTTGTGCGTCTTTGCCGAAGATCATGATCCAGCCGGTATCGAGCGCGCCGTAAATATCGTCATGGCCGCAGTGCACATTGAGCGCATGCTTGGTGAGCGCACGAGCGCCCACTTCAAGAACCATGGTGGAGCCCTTGCCGGGCGCATGGTAATACTGCTCGACGCCGTAAACTACGCCCTGGCCAGAAGTGAAGTTGACCACGCGCTTGCCGCACACCGAGTGGGCAATGGCGCCACCCTGGGCCGCATGCTCGCCTTCCGTCTCAATGGCCAGCGTGTTGTTGCCAAACACGTTCAGGTGCCCTTCAGCATAAGCCTGCTGGAACAACTCACCGCCCTCAGTCGACGGCGTGATCGGGTAAAAAACACCGGCGTCGGCGATCCTTGTTTCAGTGTGGTAAGAAACAAGCTGATTTCCATTGGCGGTAACGCGAATCCCTGGGTAGCGTGCAGCAACTGTCATTGAATCCCTCTCAGTGAGCCCTGTTCTTTCGGCCTATCCTTGCGCTTGCGCCTTTGCTGCAGACGAGATTTTCCCTCGTCCGCGCGCGGTGGCGCCGCGCCCTCTTTCCCGTGTTATTACGCCCGTCGATCGGGCTCTGCGTAAACGATTTATGAAGCAAGTGTAAGGGTCGCAAGCGGTTCAAGGAAAATCAGGGACCAAGCCCTCTGGAGCGACCTAATTAAGTATGCACTCCTTCTATATGTGCTGTATATCGAATGAGAGTACAAATTCTCACAATACGAGACGCTTCAACCAATTCTTCCATGTGTCGGAACGCCGTTTAACTATTTTCAGACGAACTTCCCTTCTTTAAGGTCACTGGGAAGCGCTAAGATTCTCCAAGTGCAATGGCTGCAATGGAATGGGAGCAGTAGGGAAAGCCCATGAGAGGGGCAAGAGAACATGCCTGATGCCAACGATCAAGCTTGCCAGTTCGCCCGCTATCCCAGCCTGGAGGGCCGGAGCGTTCTAGTCACCGGAGGAGCCAGCGGCATAGGCGCCTCTCTGGTCGCTAACTTTGCGCGCCAGGGTAGCCGGGTGGCCTTTTTCGATATCGATGACAAGAACGCCCATCACTTGGTCGAGTCGATAACTGGCGAAGGCCTGCAGTCTCCCACGTACCTGCACTGCGACCTTACCGATCTGGCTGATTTGAAGATTGCGGTTGAGCAAGTGGTGGCCGCGCATGGAACTGTTGATGTGCTGGTGAACAACGCTGCCAACGATCAGCGCCATGCGACGGAGGACGTCACGCCCGATTATTGGGACCACTCGATGGCGGTAAATCTGCGGCCGCATTTTTTCATGGTGCAGGCGGTCTTGCCATCAATGCGCGCCGCAGGTCGTGGGTCGATTATCAACATGAGTTCGATTGCGTGGATGATTCCATCAACCGGCCTCCCGGTTTACGTTGCCGCCAAGGCAGCCATCGTGGGACTGACCCGCACACTCGCGCACGAGCTTGGTCCGCACAACATTCGCGTTAACGCGGTACTCCCCGGCGCGATTGCGACCGAGCGGCAGAAGCAGCTTTGGTACACGCCGGAGTACGTTGACAAGATCCAGCGCAGCCAGGCCCTCAAACGCCAGATAGAACCAGATGAGGTGGCGCGGCTGATTTTATTTCTGGCTGCCGACGATTCAAGTGCCATCACCAACCAGAGCTATGTTGTGGATGGCGGCTGGGTGTGATGAATCAGTTGACGGTCATGCGCTACGATAAAGACAGGACTGGGGCCGTTCATGTTCGTTGTTATCTGGCAGTTTGAAATTGCCGAAGACAAAATAGCCGCATTTGAAGCCGCTTATGGCGCGGATGGTTCCTGGGCGAAACTCTTCCGCACGTCGCCGAATTACCTGGGCACTGAACTGCTGCGCGACGCCTATATTCCAGGTTCATACGTGACGATCGACCGCTGGAAGAGCGAGGACGACTTCCGCGCGTTCCGCAAAGAGCACGACCAGAAATATGAAGTACTCGATCGTGAGTGTGACTCGCTGACCAGCCGCGAAACGCGTGTCGGGGCTTATACGGTTTAGCTTCATACCAGTTCTGAAACTAAAGTTTGTGAGCGCTGATACGCCTGTCGCGCGCCCCCTTGAATTTTCCCCGTTTCTTCGCCATTTTGTCCTGTCTTTCCGTGTCTCGTCCTGCTACAATCCCTTCGAAATCCAATTCTTGTCCGAGCCGTCGAGTGATGTGCCGGGCGATATTTTTTATTCAAGGAGCCCTCCCAATGGCGATCGCCGACGACCGCACAAAAGCCGTAGAACTAGCCCTGGCACAGATCGAGAAACAGTTTGGAAAAGGTTCGATCGTCCGTCTCGGGTCCCGGGAAGCGCTGCTCCCAATTGCAGTCATTTCAACGGGTTCCATCAGCTTTGACGCTGCACTTGGCGTGGGCGGCGTGCCGCGCGGCCGCGTGACTGAGATCTACGGCCCTGAGTCCTCCGGCAAAACCACCATCACCCTCCAGATCATTGCGGAAGCCCAGCGCGCGGGTGGCCTGGCTGCATTTGTCGATGCCGAACATGCCCTGGACCCTGCCTACGCCAAGAAGCTGGGCGTGGATACGGACAATCTGCTGGTTTCGCAACCCGACAGTGGCGAGCAGGCCCTGGAAATCACTGAAGCCCTGGTCAAGTCAGGCGCCATTGATGTTCTGGTGGTGGATTCGGTTGCCGCACTGGTGCCCAAGGCCGAGCTTGACGGCGAAATGGGTGATTCCCATATGGGCTTGCAGGCGCGGCTGATGTCGCAGGCACTTCGCAAACTCACAGGCACGGTTTCAAAATCCCGCACGTCACTTATTTTCATCAACCAGATCCGCGAGAAGATCGGCGTGATGTTCGGCAACCCTGAAACCACTACGGGCGGGCGCGCTCTCAAGTTCTATTCGTCCGTGCGCATCGACATCCGCCGCATTGCCGCCATCAAGGAAGGCGACGTCGTGACCGGTAACCGCACCAAGGTCAAGATTGTGAAGAACAAGGTTGCCGCACCGTTCCGCGAAGCAGAGTTCGACATTCTTTACGGCGAGGGCATCAGCCGCGAGGGTGACGTGCTCGATCTGGCGGTTGCCAACAACATTGTTGAGAAGTCTGGCGCGTGGTACAGCTACGATGGCGAACGAATTGGGCAGGGCCGCGAAAACACCCGCACTTTCCTCAAGGAAAACAAAGAAGTTTTTGCCAAGATGGACGCCACTCTGCGCAAGGTACTCAATATTGGCGCCGTCAAGGCGGAGATTCCTGAGGTTCCTGCGGCCGGACCGGCTGAAGCCAAAGAGGCCGTTCGCGGGCGCCGCGGCTGAAGAACACTTTCTAAATCAGTTTCTCCCTGAAGCCACGAAAGGCCTTTTCCTCGGAAAAGGCCTTTTGTGGTTCTGCTTTCTGCTGCTCTCTACGCCATAGCTTCAGATTCCAATTTGGAGGTATCTTCCCCTGCAAGTTCGGAGGTCAATTCATCCAATCCGAATGCGGCCTGTTTGTAAGGCAGGAACACGCGGAACGTGGAGCCGCCACTGGGGTTGCGCTCCGCCCAAATGCGTCCAGAATGCTGCTGAACGATCGCTTTGCAGATGGCAAGACCCAGACCCGTTCCACCTTTCTGTCGTGAATCGGATGAATCCACCTGCTGGAACCGGTCGAAGATTGTTTCCAGCTTGTCCTGAGGAATACCGCGCCCCGGATCAACGACCGAGAGCGTGACACCGTGCGGTTCAGCACTCAGCAGGATTGAGATCGTGGAACTTTGCGGCGAGAATTTGACGGCGTTGGAAATGAGATTGGTGATTACCTGAAGCAGGCGGTCGGGATCCCCCATGATCTCCAATTGAAGCGGAGAGTGAATCAGCTTGACACCGGCGGCTTCCGCCACGGGCGTTATGTTATCCACTGCCTGGCTTACAATGTCCGCAAGCCGTACCTGCCGCATCATCATGCGCTCTCGTCCGCTACCGAGCCTGTCAAGATCGAGAATGTCATTCACGAGCTTGACCAGCCGCTCTGAGTTGGACCGCGCAATGCGAATCAGGTTTACTGTCTTCTCGTCGACCTGCCCATTCAGATCTGCCGATACAAGCCCGAGCGCGCCGCGGATGGCGGTGACCGGCGTGCGCAGTTCGTGGCTCACGGTGGAAATGAATTCGGTTTTCAGGCGGTCAAGCGCGTGACGTTGGCTGATGTCGCGGAAACTCAGCACCGATCCGGTAAGGAACCCGCCTTCAATAATGCAGTTGAGCCTGTATTCAATTCGCAATGAGCTTCCGTCGGCGCGAAAGATCATGTCTTCTCCAGATGCGGCAGCTTCGCGCGGATTCTGCGAGGCCTGGCGCAGCGCGCACTCCACACCGGAACATTGGTTCGCAGTAGCGTCAACCGAGTGCAGCAGTTCCTGTACAGGGCTGCCCGTCAACTTGTTCGGCTCGGTATCGAGCATTTGCGCAGCCGCACGGTTTGCGAACCGCACCCGGCCATTGCGGTCAAGCCCAACGATCCCATCCGCGACTGTATCGAGCAGAATCTCCTGCTGACGATAAAGTTTCTCAGCCCTGCTCTGTTCGTAGGAACGAGCGAGCATCTGGCCCAAAGAAGAGGCCACTGTTTCAACCGCCGCCATCGACTCCCGATTTTCACGGCGACTATAGTGAGAGTAAAACTCGAGCACGGCCAGCACACTTTTGCCTACGCGCACCGGAACCGCGCAGCCTGCAACCATTCCTTCATGCATCGCTGTCAGCGCGTGATCTCCAAAGCCTTCCGAAGCGAGGTTGGCAATCCAGATCGGCCTACCCTCACGCCATGCGCGACCCGCCATCTCCTCACCCATACCCAGCCGCATGGCCACGCTTTCTTTAATCAGACCCTGCATGGAACGACCCGGCGCGCTCCATCCGGAACAGAATTCCAGTTGATTTTTGTCGGGGTTCACTTCCCATCGCAAAGCCGCATCCCAACCCTGTGATAAGCAAAGCGCCTCTAAAACTCGTTCAGCAGCAATTTCCGGGGAACGGTTTTCGCCGACGATTTCGCTGACCACAAGCTGCAACGCCACACGCCGGTCGCGCTGCATCAATAAGCGAGTGAGCAGAACAGCTGCAGCAGCACCAGCCAAAAATATCTGGATAGCGTAGAGGCGAGGGCCCAATTGAATATGCATCGAGACGGCGGCCAGGGGAACTGCCACCACCAATCCCGCCAGTACAGGCGAAACGGAATTGAGAGCGCGGGAAACCGAAAGCTTCGGTCGCTGACCGCTATTTGTTGTTCTCAGTCCTATAGTTGCGTCGGACATAGACCTCCTGCACGTACGCCGGAATCATATAACCGCTATTCCGGCCTGAGCCTGACATTGCGTACAGTCGTTAGCCCGGGAGCACTGATCATGGTGCCGGTACTACATTCCAGCAAAATAGGGGCCATTCTGCGACAACTCAACTGCCTCATTCTAATGGTGTTGCATATTGAAGGTTACCGATGGGTGAATACCCCAGTGGACAACTGTAAACAGCGCTATCCACTTCAGACTCGCTGAGGACTACCAGACGCGGAACTCCGAAGGCACTTTGGGCCCGTTAAATGATCTCCGTAGAGCCATTTATGTCCTCCGTCCGCCTAAATCCGCCGACCGCTTTGCCCACCCCACATGCCGCCGCTTAGGATTAACGCCACACCGTGCGGAGGTTCGATTTTGAATCCAGATTTCACCCGAAGGTCCGTTCTGACAGGCGTTGCCGCCATCACTGCCCAACTGCTGTTCCGCGCCAGACTGGCTCGAGCCGGAAGTGTTATAGCTGACGGATCACCACAACTTGCGGCCGCTCCGGGACTCGTCGATCTCACGCTTACAGCGATGACGGCGAACACGCTCCGCATCGGCATCGCTCCGGCGGCGGCGCAAGCGCCGGCTCATGAACTTGGGTTTGTTGAAGCTGAATGGCCGCCACCGCTGGAAGCTCCGGCGGCTGCGAGCGCACACACAATCGCGTGGGGCAAATATACCCTTCGCATCGAAACCGATCCGCTGACCGTTACCGTTCTTGAAGGCCAGAGAACGCGACAGCAGATTCGTTTCGACATCGACAGCACCAACGTTCACTTCCCGCTTGACGGCCCAGTCTTCGGGCTTGGCGAAGGCGCCAACAGTTTCGATCGCCGCAACACGCGCGAGCCGCTGGTGAACGGCCAGACTCCTGCCGACTTTCGCACGTATGGCGCGCGGCTGCAAATTCCGTTTGCGATCAGTGCGGCGGGTTGGGGAATCTTCATCGGCCAGCCGCAAGGCACATTCGAATTCACGCAGACTGAAGGCATTTTCCGCGGCGTTGAGGCCACATCGACACGAAATATTTTTTTAATGCTGGGCGATGGACCCGCCGATGTGCTGCGCGAGTATGCGCAGCTGACTGGCTTTCCGCACATGCCTCCGCGCTGGGCGCTTGGCTATATGCAATCGCATCGCACGCTGGCCAGTCAGGACGAAGTGCTCCGCGTGATAGGAACTTTCCGTGACAAAAAGCTGCCATGCGATGCGGTCATTTATCTCGGCACAGGTTTTTGTCCTTCAGGCTGGAACACGGGGCACGGCTCGTTCACATTCAACGACAAAGTATTTGCTGATCCGCCGGCGATGCTGAAGGAAATCCACGAGGACAACTTCAAGGTGATCCTGCACGTTGTACCGCCGGGCGATTTGCATGGAAGCGTGTCAGACGCCGGCGCGGCTGCCGATGTACCTGGCGATGCAGCGACGTATTGGGAACCGCACGCCGCGCTGGAGCGCATAGGAGTGGACGGATGGTGGCCTGACGAAGGCGACAAGTTCTCAGTGTATGCACGCTTCGATCGCAATCGGATGTACTTTAAGGGATCGCGCAAGACGTTTCCCGATCGGCGTCCCTTTGCGTTACATCGCAACGGCTATGCGGGCATGCAGCGATATGGGTGGCTATGGTCGGGCGATACAGCTTGCAGCTGGAACGCTCTGCGCGCCCAGATCATGGTGGGCATTGGCGTCGCCCTGTCCGGCATTTCGTATTGGGGCACGGACATTGGCGGGTTCGAGCCATCGCCCGAACTTACTCCGGAACTCTATGTGCGCTGGTTTCAATTCGCATCATTTTGTCCGCTGTTTCGCAGTCATGGCCGCGCATGGCATTTGCGCTTGCCGTGGGGCTGGAACACAGGCGAACCCGGTCCGAAAGAAGTGGAAGGCGCATGGGCTGCGTCGTGGCCGCCGGCGGCCGATCTGCATCGCCCTGACGTTGAAGAGATCTGCCGCAAATTTCTCAACCTTCGTTATCAGTTGCTGCCGTATTTGTATTCGTCGGTCGCGCAGGGCCATGAAACAGGACTGCCGCTGATGCGCGCGCTCAGCCTGAATTGGCCGGCCGATGAGAAAGCGGTGGTGACCAGCGACGCGTACATGTGGGGCGATCACATTCTTGTGGCGCCAGTGTCTGAAAATGCTGCAACTTCACGCAATGTATATTTGCCCGCGGGCGCTTGGTGGGATTTTTGGACGTCGGCACAAGTAGACGGAGGAAAGCTCGTTACTCGCGCTGTCGATCTGGCAAGCATTCCGCTTTACGTTCGCGCTGGCGGAATTCTGCCGATTGGCCCGATACGGCAATACACCAGCGAGGCCGTCTCTGAACTGCTGACGCTGCGCATTTATCCGGGGGCCGACGGGCGCTTTACCTGGTACGACGACGACGGAATCAGTTACGGGCAAGAGCAAGGCGAGTTTATGCGCGCCGAATGTGTGTGGAGCGAGGCTGCGCGTACTCTGACAATTACGCGCGATGCAACGGGACAGTTGCCACTGCCCCAAACGATCCGCGTTGAGCTTGTCGGAACTAATCAACAAAGGCAAATCGCACTCGATCGGAACGGCGCTCGGGTGAAGTTCTAAGCGATTTCATCCCTGTTGCATTTCGCTTTTCCCTGTCGCTGCGTCTCATTTCGCGGCCCGTTGGCGATTGCCATGCCGTAGAATCCTCGTGGAGCCTATTCAATGGCCGTTACCGCAATTTATCCCGGCACGTTCGACCCGCCAACCAACGGCCACCTCGACCTGATTACGCGTGGCTCACGCATCTTCAGCCATCTCACCGTCGCCATTCTCATCAACCCGGTCAAGAATCCTCTCTTCACCGTTGAAGAGCGCGTCGAGATGCTGGCGGAAGCCACAGCACCGCTTCATAACGTTTCGGTGGCAACTTTTGACGGGCTGATGGTGGACTTCGCGCGTCGACAGGGTGCGGCCGCTGTGCTTCGCGGCATCCGCGCCATCTCCGATTACGAACATGAATTTCAAATGGCTCTCATGAATCGCCGTCTCGCGCCGGAAATTGAGACTGTGTTTCTGCAGCCAGCGGGGCGCTACTCGTTTGTGAGCTCGCGCATGGTCAAGGAAGTCTTCAGTTTCGGCGGCGAAATCAGCGGGCTCGTTCCACCGAACGTGCTCAAGCGCCTTCGCCAGCGCATCAACGGCTCCGGCGTCTGATCGCGCCTTCGGCTGCAATGTGCGCATCGCCTGAATCCTCTTCAGATAGTGCGGGCCGGGCTACAACACATAATCTGCCTTGACAGGAAAGACACCTGCCGTTTATTCACCAGATATGTCGCCCCTGACGGAACCCAAAGTTCATATCCGCACTGCCACACCGGAAGACGCAAAAGTGTGCGGGCAGATTTGCTACGACGCATTTTCAACCATCAATCAGAAGCACGGCTTTCCGTCCGATTTTCCTAATCCTGAGGTCGCCATTGGAATGTTTTCGATGCTTTTTTCGGCTCCTTTGTTTTATTGCGTCGTGGCAGAAGCGGATGGCCGGATTGTGGGCAGCAACTGCCTTGACGAGCGCTCGATCATTGCCGGCGTCGGTCCCATCACCATCGATCCGGGCGTGCAGAACCGAGGCCTGGGCCGCCGCTTGATGCAGGCGGTGATGGATCGGGCAAAGCAACGCGGCGCGGCAGGCATTCGCCTTGTCCAGGCTGGATTTCACAGCAGATCGCTCTCGTTGTATGCCAGCCTTGGCTTTGATGTCCGCGAGCATCTGGCCTGCATGCAGGGGCGGACGCAACAGCGCGACGTAACCGGATGCAGCTTACGAGTCGCACAGCCTGAGGACGTTGCGGCGTGCGCTGCTTTGTCACTTCGTGTGCATGGATTTGATCGCAGCGGCGAGCTTCCTCACGCAATCAACGAAGGAACAGCAATGGTGGTGGAACGCGAAGGCCGTATCACCGGATATGCCTCTGACCTGGCGTTCTTTGGCCACTCCACGGCGGAAACCAATGTCGACATGCAGGCGCTGATTGCATCGGCAGAGTCGTTTGGCGGGCCGGGAATCCTGGTGCCGACCCGGAACAGTGCTCTTTTCCGCTGGTGCCTGGAGAACGGCCTGCGCGTTGTTCAGCCGATGACATTGATGAGTATGGGACTTTATAACGAGCCGGCTGGGGCATGGTTACCTTCGATCTTGTATTGATTACCGGACTAACACCACTGAGCACTAATCTGCTTAGTTCCACCTCTCCGGCGCGACCGTAATAGAATCAATGAACCGGTGAGCCGCTCTGCTCTCGCCAATCCCCAAGCGACGGAAGGAGCATCTTTGAACATCCTGGCTTGTGTTGCAGGAATATCGTTCCTGTTCATCGTGTTGATCGACGCTTTCCAGACGATCATTTTGCCTCGCCGCGCAACCGGGCGCCTTCGACTGACCAGCATTTTCTACAGGCTTACTTGGAACCCGTGGGCTTTTGTCGCGCGCCGCCTGCACAGTCCGCGCCATCGCGAAACTTTCTTCAGCTACTATGGGCCGCTGTCGCTCATTCTGCTGCTGATCGTTTGGGCGTCGATGATGGTTCTCGGTTTCGCGCTGCTCTTCTTCGCGCTCGGCAGCCCCTTTTCCGATAGTTCCCACATGCCGCGTTTCTTCAATGACATCTACGTAAGCGGAACGACGATTTTCACACTCGGCCTGGGCGATGTTGTTCCTCAAAACAACTGGTCGCGTTCGCTGCTTGTTGTGGAAGCCGGCACGGGGTTCGGCCTGCTCGCCGTCGTGATGGGCTACTTCCCCGTTCTTTACGCCGCATTTTCACGGCGCGAAGTTATCATCTCTCTTCTCGACGCGCGCGCTGGCTCGCCGCCAACGGCTGCCGAGCTTTTGCGGCGCCACTCATTTGAAGGCGCCGACCAGGCTCTGATGCTATTACTGACTGAGTGGGAACGCTGGTCGGCCGAACTGCTTGAAAGCCACCTGTCGTATCCGCTGCTGTGCTACTTCCGATCGCAACATAATAATCAAAGCTGGCTCAGCGCCATCACGGCGATTCTCGACACGTCTGCGCTGCTCATTGCGGGCGTACGCGGCCCTGAAGCACGGCAGGCGCAACTGACGTTTGCCATGGCTCGTCACGCCGTTGTGGATTTGTCGCAGATCTTTTCATGCCGGCCTGCAACCGACGGCCCCGATCGGCTTCCGCCGGAGCGTTATCAGCATTTGTTCGATCAGTTGTGTCAGAGTGGCGTGGGCGTGTGCCGCGATTCGCTCACGAGCGAACGGCTCCGCGAGTTGCGCGTGCTCTACGAAGGCTATGCGGAGGCGCTCAGCCGCTATCTCTCCATGCCCCTGCCGCAATGGGTTGTGGATGAGCCGCGCAAAGATAATTGGATGACGGTAGCCCGCGTGCGGGCGCAGACTGAGGAGGCGAATCCGGACCATGGAAGCGATATCGCGGCTTCAGCACAACTGCTAGCCAGCACCGAAGATCACTACAACCAGTTCTGATCTCGCCGCGGCGATCGGCATCCTTTTACGCTGCGGGCGTTTTATTTTTAGCGTGATAGAACCAGGTAAAGAAGGTGAATCGCTGCGAGTCTGGCAACGTGCAGCCGCTCATTCCAGTTCGCCTGTGTTCTTTATCTTCGCGCTCGAGCATGTCGAGCAGTGCCTGTAACAGGTGGCTCTCTTTCAACGTATCTTCCCAGCGCCGAAAAAGGTCGGTCCTCTGCTCGCAGGATAACGGCCGTTTTTCAAATTTGCGGGCCAGCGACTCGCACGAGAGCCGACGTATTTCCAATTCTGCTTTAAGAAATTGAATACGGAGTTTGCGGAAAGTAGCTTCCAAAATCCACCTCGATAAGGACAACTTGCTAACGAGCCCAGAAGTCGCCAAAATTAATTTCGCCGTCAGATCCGGCCTAATTGGACTGTAATTTCAATCTTTCTTGCGGAAAGTGATTTGTATCACTCGATCTTGATCAAAACGTCAGACGAGTTTGTAACTCCAGCCGCCGGTTATTGGCGTTTTCTGTGAAAATTCCGCCGCCGTCGCCAGCGGCCTGATTAGCCAACCCAAACAGCGGCGAAGTGATGTTGCCGATGATGGGCCCCGGATTGTTATGGTTCAGCAAGTTCCGCATCTGCATGGAAATGATGAGGTTATAGTGGCGAATCCCTGTGGACCCGCCGCCACTACCGCCCGTGGCAAATGGGTTGCTGCCTCGATTGGCGCCGCCCTGACCACCGCCTCCGCCACCGGGGGTAGTGGCCGGATTGCTGCCCAGGTCGACACCTTCCCTTCTTGCGCCAAAGCCGAAGGTCCTGCCCACCCGCATGTTCAACATCACCTGGCCAGGTCCGCGGCCGAAGTTGCGCGAAAGCAGCTTTTCACCGGCGATCGGATTTGGATCGAGCAGCCCGAATCTTGTTGGCACAACACCCGGCCGGCTGGCATCGGTTGCTATACCCGGCCGCGCATTGAACAGTCCATCTCCATAGAAGTCGCGGCCAACGGTGATATCAAATGGAGGGCCGCTGGCCATGATCAACATCGGGCTGAAAGTAACTCCAAATAGCGGAGTCACACTGCCGGTGATGGAACCGTAATGGCGGAGGTCTGTTGCCGACGGGCCGTACTCGCCAACCATACTGTAGGGATTTGCCGGCAGTGTATTCACTCCATCGGTATTGCTCATGGCACGGTTCAGCGTGTACATGCCAGAAAGCGAGAAGTTGCGGTTGATCCTGGAGTTCACATTTGCAATCAATTGGTTCTGGTTGTACAAGCCCGATGACTGCATGATGAGCACTTGTCGCGGCACTCCAAGCGGATAAACGCCGCTTCCCGGAACCGATGGATCATAGGTCCCGATAAGTGGCGCATTTGCATCCACTGTTCGCAACTGATGAAGCCCATGGCTGTTTGCGTAAGTGATCGCCATCGTTGTGTTGTGGGGTAGCTGGCGCTCAAACGCAATCGCGCTCTGTATAAGGTAAGGCGCGCGCAGTTGTGGGCCTACCTGCTGAATGGTGGAGGGCACCGCTCCTATCAAGGACGACGCCGCTGGAACCGTCGGATAGAAATCCGGACTCGCAATTACGAACTGCTGCTGAGTGATTCCATTGAAGCGGGCGGCGATGAGTGAGTTCGATAATGCGAAGCGATCGTAAAAGATGCCAAATCCTGCTCGAATCACCGTGCTTGTTCCCGGCTTTGCTGCTTTACCCGGAGCCCACGCCAGCCCGATGCGCGGCGCAATATCGCGAATGTCATGGATGTTATTTTGCGTTTCGTACCGGAGTCCGAGGGCCACCGTGAGATCGGGCCTAGCCTTCCACTCATCACCGAAGAAAAGCCCCACATCCACCTGGCTGACTGAGCTGACGGGAATGCCTGCGCTTAATGTAAATTGCGACGCTTCGCCGCCAAGTTGCCTGACTTGAGCTGCCGAGTACCCGAGTCCCTGGAATAGAAGAGTTCTGCGGTAGCTCTCGATCGAACTTATGTTTGCCTGCACGGTCTGTCCGGAACTATCAAGAACGATTTGATTGTTGGCGTCGAGCTGTGGCGCAAGTCCTCCGCTGAAAGTAAATGTGCCATTGAAGTTCTGTGGTGCGGCACTATCTTCGGTTGCGCCCCGGAGCCGGACTCCAAAACGAAACGTGTGATTGTGAAGGAGTATGGATGTGTAGTTCTGCAATTCGAAGCTGTTCTGCGTATCCGTTGCGCTGCCCACGGTAGATGCGCCGCCGATAAAGGCTCCCATGACCCGCAGTGAAGCGCCAGTGGAGTTCGCTGCTGAAATTGTGACTGGCTGATAATACTGAAAACGAGTTTCGTTCACAGTTGTCGCATTCAGCATTGCGGTCTCAGTCAACTGCAATGTCTGGCTTCTGCTGTCGTTGTGAAAACCAGCGGACGCTAAAGTCAACGCGCCGACACCGGCATTCTTGATAATGTCTCGCCGGTAGGAATAGCGCGCGCTCAGCGTATGTTTCGGGGTGAGCTGGTAGTCGATGCGAGGAGTCACGATGGTGCGGCGCAAGGACGACAGGTCCGCGCTGGTATAGGGCACCGCGATCAATGTTGCCGGATCGAGGGTTACGCCGTTGATCACAGCACCGTTATCTACCCACTCGCGAGCGAAGTCTACGGTGAAAGAAGCGCGGCTCCCCAACGGCCCGCTGAGTGTGTTGCGGGTTTCGTGCAAATGGAACGGCGCTTTCTGAGCAGAATAAGGATTGCGCGAGTTCCATTTGTCATTCGCAAAGTTGTAGCCCAGGCTGCCGCGAAATTTGTCCGTTCCAGGCTTGGTAAAGATCTCGATGCGACCATAACCAAGCTTGTCGTACTCCGGTGCAAAGGGATTTTGATTGATTCGTATTTCGCGAATCGCATTCTTCGGAGGCAGTTCACCACCGCTGAAACCATCGATGTAAATAGAGCCTCCATTGGGACCGGCTCCCGGACCCGCAAGCGCCTGAAGATCGGCCTGCAACTCATCGGGATTGTCGGAGAGCGCATCCAGGTCTTTGCCGCGAATCGACACCGCGTTGGAGTTGCCGGCGGTGTCGATGCTCAGAACTGATGCGTTGTCCTCCACGGTCACCTGCTGGCTCACGGAGGTCACGTAGAGCGTAAGGTTCAAGATTCTGCCCCCTGCTCCAAGCGAAATCTCGATTGGTTGTTTCAAGCCCAGGTTGGGCGCGGAGGCATCAACTGTATATTTTCCGGTTTGAAGATTGGCGAAAGAGTAGGCTCCATTTTTGCCTGTGATGGCGGTGGCGGCAAATCCCGCCTGCCCTTGCAAAATGACAGTCGCGTCAGCCACAGTCGCGCCGCTCTGATCTGTCACCTGTCCTCGCAGGCTTGCCGTTTGAGCAATCAGCGGACTGGCCAGACAGAGCATGACGGCGACGATACGCACAGCTCTCATTTTCAGGGCTCCGTAAACTCTCTCATAATTAAAAAATTCGCTGAAGACGCATCTACAAGCATAGCTACTGCAACCTTAAATCTGAATGAAACAGGGGGATCTCCTGGTGATGCAAGCCTTAAGGTAATGCTCAGGTCAGTTGACTATAATCAGGTTCCTGCGTAAAGGAGATGCCCGGATGCACGTCCTTGTTATTGAAGATGAAGAGCGCCTTGCGCAGAACCTGGCCAAAGCGATTACCAAGAACGCCGGCTTTGCGGTGGATATTACGCTGAACGGTGAGGACGGTCTGCATCTGGCAACTTCGGGAGTATTCGACGCTATCATTCTGGATCTGATGCTGCCGATCATACCTGGCCAGGAAGTGCTGGCCAGATTGAGGAAGACAGGCGACAAGACGCCGGTGCTTATACTGACGGCAAAAGAGGATAAGGCTTCGGTCATTGCTCTACTCGACAGCGGAGCCGATGACTATCTTGCCAAGCCGTTCGACCTGGGCGAACTGCTGGCGCGTTTGAAAGCACTTATTCGTCGCGGCAAGGGGCAGGCCAGCCCTCAGCTTGTTGTTGGCGACCTTGTGCTCGATTTCAATACGCGTTCGGCCGCGCGCGGAGGCTATCGTGTTGAAATGAGCCCGATGGAATATCGCACGCTGGAGTATTTGATGATGCGGCAAGGCTCTGTTGTGTCGAAAGAAGAGCTGCTCGAACACCTGTATGACTACAACTGGGAGAAATTCAGCAACGTCATCGAGGTGTACATTTCCACGCTTCGCCGCAAGATCGATTCCGGCAATGCGGAGCGCCTCATCCATACTTTGCGCGGCCGCGGTTACGTGCTCAGGAAGGGAGAACCGCAATGATCACTTCCATCCGAGGCAGGGTGCTCCTGCTCGCCATGCTGGCCCAGCTCTTGGCCACGACGTGCGCCGTTGGACTAGCAGTGTGGTATGTCGATCGTGCGCTTTGGACAAGCGTGGATTCCGAGTTACAGGCAAAAGCTGTTTCGCTGCTGGCGCTGGTGGGGCAGGCGGATGATAACCCTTATGCACTCGACTTTGACTCAAATCAGATCAACGTGCCTAACGGCGATCTTTTTTATATTGTCGACCCGCGCGGCCGGACAGTTGCGGGATCATCGTCGTGGATCACGGATGAGAATCGACCTGAACCTCAGGGGCGGATTTGGCGGTTCAAACTCAACGGAATAGAGTACCGCGGCAAAGCTCTGATTGGGACGCCGATCCTCGATCAGGAAAACACAAAGGTTCCGCAGTTGCGGGTAAACCTGTACTACGCAATGCCGGTTGCGCGAGCGCAGGCCCGGATTGCCGAGGCAACGCGGAAAGCCGTATTGGTTGGGGTGCTATCCCTACTGGTCTCAGCATTGCTCACATGGTGGGCGGTGGGCAGGGGTATGGCACCGCTGATCGAACTCGCTTCGCGCGCAGACAAAATTCAGGCGGTCCGCGCGGAATTTGATTTACCGCAGGGCACTCTACGCTCTGCTGAACTTATGCCGCTGGGTCGTGCGCTGCAGTCGCTTGCATCCCGCGTGCGTGCCGCGTTCGATCGCGAAAGACAATTTCTCAGCGACGCGGCACACGAGCTCAAAACGGCAATAGCGATTCAGAAATCTACGCTGCAACTTTTAGAACAGGGCAAAGCGAGCGAAGCGGAGTATCGCGAAGGCATTGCGCGAGCGCTCGAAGACACTGCGCGCACGGAGCGGCTAGTCGCGAGCATGCTTCTGCTTTCTTCAATTGAGCACGCGCAGCAATTGTCTGAAAGCTCTGATGCGCCAAGCCTGCATAGTTCGCTCGAAGAGACCTTGCAGATTGCTGCGGACCGGCTCCAACCCCTTGCGCAGATGAAGGACGTGGTCATCGATCTCAAGCTCGATGGGTCGCATCGGGTTGCGGGCAAGGAGTCGGAACTGAGCCTGCTATGGATGAATCTGATCGAGAATGCCATACAGCACTCGGCGGCATCAACGCGCGTCGTTATGGATGTGAGCGACGCGGAGCCTGGCACTTGCCGCGTTCGAATTGCTGATTGCGGTTCGGGCATTGCGGCGGCGGATCTTCCACACATCTTTGACCGTTTCTATCGCTCGGACAGCTCCCGCTCACGCGCCACGGGCGGATTTGGCCTGGGACTCTCGATCGCCAAGGCAATCGTCGTTGCGCTGCATGGTTCCATTCATATCGAGAGCACGCCGCAGCGCGGGACCACCGTCGAAGTCATCCTGCCTCATGCAAATTAAGAATCAAGCCGGATAAGCGAAGGGACGGGCGATGTACCCGCCCCTTCGCATTTTGCTGAGTGACTGCCTGCTACTTTGCATACGGGTTGTATTTGATTGCTCCGGACTTTTGATCGCGCGAGTAGTGCTTGGCGAAATCCCACGCGATTTTTGCATACTCGGGGTAAAGCGCGTGGTTCAGATTCTCTGTATAGCTGAGAGCCACCATGGGAACGCCACCAGCATTGTCGATGTACCAGCGAGTGTTGGCGTACTCGCCATTCAGTTTGATCGTCATCACCTTGTCGGCTTTGAATCCGCTGATGGGATACGTCTTGAAGTCGTATGCATCAATCTTCTTCATTCCGTTGTATCCAAGGAAACTGTTGATTGAGTTCTGGTAAGCGACCGCTATCGTTCCAGCAGCTGGATTGAAGGCTCCCCCAAGATCGAAAGACGATGTGGTGAACATGATGGGCAGATGAGCGTGCTCGAATTGCGCAACCTGAGCCGCAGTGCCTGTGTAAGGCGATGCTGCCATCGGAATTGCCGCTGCAAATACCGAGGGATCGCCATTAATTGCACGGAGGGTGGCGCCACCACCCATCGAGTAGCCGGTTACGTAGACACGCGAAGGGTCAAGCGCAGGATACTGTTTGAGGATGTACTTCACGAATCTGGGCAGTACCTCGCTCAGAATTCCTTCGGCGCTCGGGTTTGGCTGGCCCAACGGATTCATGGGGCCGCGCATGGAGAAGCCTATGTTCTGATGCTCAGGCGCAACCATGGCGAAGCGTTCTGTACCCGCCAGGCTAAGCAGCCCGATCTCGTCGACATACTGCCGTGGGTCGTCGCCTCCGCCATGCATGGCAAGGATCAGCGGAACGGTACCTTTGGGAGCAGTTCCGTTGAGCACTTCCTCGGGCAGATACTCAAACCATGTTTGAAGATATTCACCTTCTGCCGTTTTCAGATTGCTGAAAACATCTTCAGAGTGATGGATGACATGAATCCCATCAGCGGTAACGCCGTTGATGACAGCATTTCTGCTGCATAACGAGTACGGAGCCTGATCGGACGAGCCGCCCTGATACGGAGTTGATGCAGAGTATAGTCCGGCCTTTGTTACTGGAAGACGCAGGGCCTTGATGAACAGGTTGTAGTAAGCGTCCTTAATGTATTTGGCGGCGTCAGCGTTAGATTCGTTTGCCACGACAACCCTTTTGAGCGGAAGGGCCTGGTTAAAGTAGGCCTTCACTTCCCCTGTACTCACATATGCATCGGTGTCATTGGCCTTCTTGTATTTCTCTATCGCCGCTTCGGGTGCGTTCACAAGATAGACGGGGACACGGTCTGCAACGGTGCGGATGTTTTCCATTTCGCCGTTGATGAGCAACATGCCGGCGATGCGACTTACATAATCGAATGTGCTGGCAACGTAGTTGTTGAGAAATGTGGCTCCACCACCAATGCCGATCACGTAGGAGTAGCCATCGCCGCCGAAGTACTCCGCGTCAGAGTAAAACGTAGGAACTTTGTCGACGGTCTCCGATCCCTTTTGGGCGAGGATGGCGGTCTGAAGTGCGTAATAGTATTTCTGATCTTTGGCGGTGAAACCCGCTTTTGGATCGGATGGCGTGACGAGCACGACGCTGCCAATCGCCTCATCGATGATCTTGATCAGGCCAAGATCCTTGAGATAAGCGAGGGCTTCGTCTTTGCCCGCGAAGGATTTTTCAGAGAACACAAGCAGATCGGTATTGATGCGAGCCGCGGCGCGACCGCCATACAGGTTGGCAGATCGATATATGTATGTTGTTCCCTTCGGATAGCCGTCCAGAACTGGATGGGACTTGAAGTTCCTTCCCTTGTTCCCTTCGAGCGTAGCGACAGCAATTGGGCCGTTAGTGCGCGCCTCTTCGAGGGTTTCGAAGGTCGCCTTGTTTCCCTGGCTGCCGGAATAGTTCAGAGCGAATGCGCCAGGCATGAGAAGAGCGCTCATCATCAGCGCAAGCGTAACCATCGTCGTCGATTGTTTCTTCATTCTTGTTTCACCATTCTTTCTCGACGCTCTGATGACGTCGTTTTGACGGCGCACTTTTGTACGGGAGCAAACGGACGAGCGCCGGACACGGCCTTTTGCGATTGGCTGGCTGCTACTTCATGTACGGGTTGTACTTGATTTCGCCGGTCTTCTGATCGCGCGAGAAGTGCTTCATATAGTCCCATGCGCTGTAGGCGTATTCGGGATACAGCGCGTGAATCAGATCCTTGACATAGTTGAGCGCCACCATTGGATAGCCCTTGTTGTTGTTCAGGTACCAAGTGTACGAAGTGTATTCGTTATTGAGCGTGTCCACCGTCCACGAATCGCCCTTGAAGCCGGAGAGCTTGTAGGTGTCGAAGTCGAACGTGACCGGTGGGACGCCATTGAACTGCGACCAGCGCTTGACCTGATTGGCGAGGTTGTCGTTAATGCGGCTGGTCTCGGCTTGCAGGCGGCGCACGTCATACGACGACGTTGAAAGATAGATCGGCAATTGAGTGCTCGCAAACCTGGCTACCTCTGTGCCTATTGGTTCAATGTTTGTTCCTGCAAGGGGCGCGACGGCGGCGAAGAGAGTGGGTTCGTAATAGCCGACGGTGTAAGTGGCCCCGCCGCCCATCGAATAACCTATGGCGTAAACGCGCGACGGATCTAACGCCGGATAAGTTTTGAGCATGTACTTGACCAGCGAAGTGAGCGCTGGACCGCGAACATCGTTAGGAAGGCTCTGGTGGTCTGCCGCGACGATGGCCACGCGCTTGTTGCCTGCCAGGGCCAACAATCCGATCTCATCCACAAATTGGCGTGGATCATCGCCTCCGCCATGGTTGCCGAGAATAAGCGGCACAGTGCCTTTGGCCGCGGTGCCGTTTAAAACTTCTTCAGGGACATATTCGTACCACGTATCCAGATAGTCGCCCTTGGAGCTCTTCATTCCGGAGAAGCGGTCTTCGCCCTGATGCGAGATCAGGTGGATTCCATCTTTGGTTACGCCATTAATCAAAGCGTCGCGCTGACATAGCGAGAATGGCGCCTCGTCGAAGTTGTACCCACTGTATTGCGTGCCTGCGCTGTTTATTCCCTGCAGCAAAACCGGTATGCGCATCGCCTTGATGAACATGTCATGATAGGCGGCTTTAGTCAGCGCCGGGAGATCGGTCGTATTGGTCCGCGCGACAACCACCCGCTGCAGCGGCTGTGACTGGTTGTAATGAGTCACAATTTCGCCGGTCCCCTTCATAGCATTGGCGTGATTTGCCCGCTTGTATTTGTTGACGACGTCATCGCTTGCATTCACCAGGTACACCGGCACGGACGTCGATACCTTGCGGATTTCGTCCACTTTGCCATTGATGAGCAATGCACCGGCGATTCGGCCTGCGAAATCGATATTGGTGGCAATGTGGTTGTTGAAAAATGTGGCGCCGCCGTCAATGCCAATGAAGTAGAGGTAGCCGAAGCCACCGAAGTATTCCGCGTCAGAGTAAAAGACGCCGCCGCCTGCCGAGCCCGGGGCCAGCAGGGCATTCTGTGCGAACATTGCTGTCTGCAGCGCGTAGTAGGCGGCGATGTCGGCGTTGCCGAAAGATGTGCCAATGGGCGTCACGAGGACAATCGTTCCAGTCGCTTCATCTGCGACGTCGATCAGACCTGCGGATTTGAGCCAGTTCATAGCCGCATCTTTGCTGTCAAAATGTTGTTCAACATAGACCATAAGATTCGTGTTCATTCTGGCTGCGGCGCGTCCACCGAACAGGTTGGCGGAGCGATAGATGAAGGTGGAGCCATTTGGATAGCCGTCGAGAACTGGATGCGACTTGAAGGTCCGGCCCTTGTTGCCCTCCAGTGACCCAATCGCCACAGGACTGCTCGCGCGGGTCTCTTCAAGCGTTTCGAAGGTGGCCTTGTTTCCCTGACTTCCGGTAAAGTTCATCGCAAATGCGCCGGGCACAAAAACAGAGGCGGCAACCATCACCGACGCAATCAAAAGGGACCATTGCTTTTTGGGCATCTTACTTTCCTTTCCTATTTCGCAATCCACGAGAGTCGCTATTCTTGAGACGACATACTGCGCTCATCAGTTTCGCCGTGCGACGCGACAATGCAACCATTTGCATTGCGACGGCTCGCAAGAGCATTTTTCGGTTCGAACGGATTGTATTTGATCGCGCCACCTTGATGGTTTAGCCCCGGAATGGCTTCGGCCAGCCGGCGTCGGAAGTTATCCTGAGGTGTGACCTCAAGCTCGACTCCTGTCCCCAGTGCACGGCGCCGTAAGCCTTCGCTCCGGTCCGTCTTTTTGTGGGTTGTTCTAGGTGTGGCGTCACTGTGGCTGCTGGCAGCACTCACCGTTGTGGCAGCGCGGTGGATCGATCCACCGACAACGATGGTGCATATTCAGCGTCGGTTTCAAGCCTGGATTCACAACAAGCCTTATGCTGAACGCTACAAGTTTGTGCCGCTCACCCAGATCTCGGCAGATTTTCAGCACGCCGTAGTGGCAGCGGAAGACGCGCGCTTTTATCAGCATCATGGCTTCGACTGGCACGAGATTCAGATTGCTGCAGAGGACGATCTGGACGGCGGTCGCTCTCGGGGAGCATCAACTATCACGCAGCAACTCGTAAAGAACCTGTTCTTCGGAACGGGGCGCTCCGTGCTTCGCAAAGGCGCTGAGTTCACGCTGGTACCAGTCGCCGAACTCGTGCTGGGCAAGCAGCGCATTCTGGAGCTTTATCTTAACGTGGTGGAATGGGGTCCGGGAGTTTATGGGGCAGAGGCCGCATCGCGGGCCTACTATGGCACCTCGGCCCGCAATATTAGCCGTGACCCGGCGACCCGTTTGGCAGCAATTTTGCCGGCGCCGCTCAAGCGGCGGCCCGAGCGCATGAATCACTACAGCGGTCTGATCATGGAGCGCATGCGCCAGATGGGCTGGTAGTCAATGACAAGCAGGATGGCTGCTGAGTCGGCGGAATTGGCTCGCATTTTGAGGTTCCTGCAAAATCTGTAAAAATAGAGCTGTTATGACAGTCACAGCACCTGCAAAAGTCTTCACCGACCGCATTGGCCGGATCGAGGTTTCAGCGACCATGGCCGTGGCCGCCGAGGCCGCCAAGCTGCGCGCCCAGGGCGTCAACCTAGTGGATTTCGGAGCCGGGGAGCCCCACTTTTCCACTCCGCGCCACATCAAAGACGCCGCAATCGCTGCAATTGATGCGAATTTCACCCGTTACACCGTGGTACCGGGCATCCCCGACGTTCGCAAGGCCATCGTTGACCGGCACGCCACCGATTTCGGCTCCAATTACTCCGTTGACGAGGCGATTTTCACTACTGGCGGCAAGCTGGCGCTGTTTAATACCATCCAGGTGTTGATCGACCACGGCGACGAAGTCATTTTGCCTGTGCCTTATTGGGTGAGCTTCAAAGACATCATCCAGTACGCCGGCGGCAAGGTTGTATTCCTTGAGACCAACGAGGCTGAGAGCTTCCGTATTACGGCCGACGCTATCGAGAAGGCAATCACGCCGCGCACCAAGGCGATCATCCTCAACTCGCCTTCGAACCCGGCTGGGTCGGTGGTTTCAGCGGAGGACCTGGAGCGGATTGTGCATCTCGCCCACGAGCGGGGTATCTATCTGCTGCTGGACGAGTGCTATGTATATCTGAACTACACCGGCAAAGCTGTCTCTGGTGGATCGTACACTTTCGCCAAGGACCATATCGTCGTACTCGGCTCACTTTCAAAGACTTATGCGATGACCGGATGGCGCGCTGGCTTCGCCCTCGCGTCCAAACCCGTTATCGCGAACCTGAGCAAATTGCAGTCGCAGTCGACATCGAATG
>Ga0265325_10000370_pt1 | contig 31688 bp, 39 predicted proteins | sample 41420metaG_FD_202090 | JGI IMG/M metagenome (GOLD analysis project Ga0265325, IMG submission 202090) | Rhizosphere microbial communities from Carex aquatilis grown in University of Washington, Seatle, WA, United States - 4-14-20 metaG | ecosystem: Host-associated > Plants > Roots > Rhizosphere... | reverse complement strand
GCATCGACTACATGATCACGGGCCTTGCGCCGACCATCGTCTGGCTGTTCATCGGGCGCTTTCTTTCAGGCGCCGCCGGCGGCGCCTATCCCACCGTCAATGCCTATATCGCAGACGTCTCGCCGCCGGAAAAGCGCGCCGCAAACTTCGGCCTGACCGGCGCAGCCTTCGGCGTCGGCTTCATCCTCGGTCCCGGGCTGGGAGGATTCATCGGCGAACATTGGGGCGCACGCGCGCCGTTCTTCGCCGCCGCGGCGCTCGCGATTCTCAACGCTCTCTTCGGCCTGGTGGTGCTGAAGGAATCCCTGCCGCCGGAGCGCCGGCGCAAATTCGAACTGTGGCGCGCCAATCCCGCCGGCTCGCTGAAGGCGCTCGGCCGCTTTCCGATGATGTTCGGACTGATCGGCGTGGGCATTCTGCTGCAGCTCGCCCACGACGCGCTTCCGGCGACCTGGACCTACTACACCATGCTGAAGTTCGGCTGGGGTCCCGGCGATGTCGCCATTTCGCTCATGGTGGTAGGCGCGCTGACCGCAGTTTCGTTCGGCGTTCTGCCCCGCCTTGTGGTTCCTCGCATCGGTGAGACCAACGCGGTTTATGTGGGACTGTTCTTTTCCACCCTCGGCTATGCGGGTTACGCATTCTCGGCCGCGCCGTGGATGCTCTATGGATGGATGGTGGTGTGGTCGTTCGGCGGCGTCGGCGGACCGGCGCTGAACGCGATCATGTCCAAGCACGTTCCAGCCGATGAACAGGGCGAACTAATGGGCGCGCGGGCCAGCATGGACAGCATCACCTCCATCGGCGCGCCGCTCGTGATGACCAGCCTGTTCGGCTACTTCACCGGCGCGCATGCCCCGATCTACTTCGCCGGTGCTTCGTTCCTTGCGGCAGCCCTGTTCGAACTCGCCGCACTTGGAATCTTCGCGCGCACGAATCCGCACGCGGCACTTGCACCTGCTCGGTAGGCTCAGACGTGGAGGCTATGTCAGTGAACGCTGCTTCGCAGTCGCTCGAGTTCGTCTTTTATTCGAAGCTTTTCTTTTTTCAGCGCGGCGACCCGGACTTCATCCCAGTCGGGTCGGGCCATCTCGTCGTGAATGCGCTCTTCCAGTCTCTTGTGTTTTTCGGACAGTTCCTGGATATGCCCTTGCAGTGCCATGCTTGCACCTCTTGCTCTTAGGCAGTGGAAGTAGATCACTGTGTGGGGAGTCTGTCACGCCCCTCTTTCGCGACTGCCTTACAGCTTGTAAACGGACACATGACTCCTAGGCCTGCCAAAACCCCGTCGAATGAACGACTTGTCGTTGGAATCAGCGGCGCGTCGGGCGTCGCGTATGGAATCAGGCTGCTCGACGCCCTTCGGGAACTTGGGATTGAGTCGCATCTGGTCATGAGCAAGGCCGCCGAGATGACCATCGGGCTGGAGACCGCGCTCAAGCCCAAAGCCGTCGCTGCGAAGGCCGACTTTTCCTACGCCATCGGCGACATCGGCGCCGCCATCGCGTCGGGAACATTCCGGACCAGGGGAATGATCGTTGCGCCCTGTTCCGTGCGCAGCTGGTCCGAGATCGCAACCGGCGTGACGACGAGCCTTTTGACCCGCGCCGCCGACGTGACGCTGAAGGAACGCCGCCCGCTGGTGCTGATGGTGCGCGAGACTCCGCTGCACGCCGGACATTTGCGCACGCTTGCGCAGCTTGCAGAGATGGGCGCGATCATCCTGCCGCCATTGCCCGCGTTCTATTCCGAGCCGCACAAGATTTCCGATTTTGTCGACCAGATCGTCGGCCGCGCACTCGATCTCATCGGCTATGACTGGCCGTCGCAAAAGCGCTGGGGCGAGACGCCGGCCAACGGCGCACGCAAGCGGCGGTCCTGAGCACGTCATGTCGAGCGAAGTCACAAAGCCGGACGAAGTCGTACTGAGAGCAAAGCTTGCCGAGTTGATGCAGGAACATCGCGATCTCGACAACGCGATCGCTGCACTGCTGGAAACCGGTTCGCGCGACCAGCTTCAGGTCACGCGCCTCAAGAAACGCAAGCTGCAGCTCAAGGACGAGATCACCAAGATCAACGACCGTCTGCTGCCCGATATCATTGCGTAGTCAGCGAGAGCCGCGCTTGTGCGCATACATGGCTTCGTCCGCGCGCGCCATCGCCTGTTCAGGATTGTCGCCGGCCTTCAGCTCGAACGCGCCGTAGGCGAAGCTCAGCGGAATGGGCTTGCCGTTCCACAGCGTGGGTGAGTTGCGCACCTGTTCGGCCAGCAGATCTGCCTTCTTGTGAGCCTGCGCCTGATCGGCATGGCTGAGAAGAATGCCGAATTCGTCGCCGCCGACGCGGCCTACAGCGTCCGTCTCGCGAACATTGGCGAGCAGCACGCTCGCGAATTGGCGCAGCACGGCGTCGCCCGCGGCATGGCCGTGCGCGTCGTTGACCGACTTGAAATTGTTGAGGTCGAAATAGATCAGGCTCGACGGCGTGCGATAGCGGTCAGCGAAAGAGATGTAGCGCATCAGTTCGCGGACGAACGCGCGTCGATTGAGCAGCGGCAGGAGATGATCCTGGTCGGCGCTCTTTTCGGCTTCTTCGAGACGTTCGCGCGTCGAATGCAGTTCCTGGCGCAGATTCTCGACTTCCGCCATCAGAGTGACGATCGCGTCGCGCACCCGCGGCGTGAATTCGCTTTCGGGGATCCCAAGGACGCTGGCGGTCACCGCGGCTTCGGGCGCCGCATCACCCGCCGCCTCGGCCTTCGCCTGGCGAGCATACGCGGCGGTCCTCACAGCGCGCGTGCCGCGCGTCGAACCTGGCCGTTCGATCTTCATGATCGCTTCCTTCAGCCTCTGAAACAGCCTTTCTGGCTGCAAAAACAATACTAAGCTGGTTTTAACAATTCGTTTACGAATAAGGACAAAAGGTTAACGCCACGCCAACAGGGGCTTTTCCCTTGGTTTTCTGGCCCTATAATGCATCGCTTCCTCGCGGGTGATTTGCCCGCCAACCATCAGGGAAGCATGTCCAGCCAAAAGCCGCTTGTCGGCCTCATCATGGGAAGCCAGTCGGACTGGCCAACCCTCAAGGCCGCATCCGAAACATTGAGCGCGCTCGGCGTGCCCCATGAGAGCAAGATCGTCTCTGCGCACAGGACGCCCGACCGCATGTCCGCCTACGCCAAGGCAGCCGCGGGCCGCGGCCTCAAGGTCATCATCGCGGGCGCAGGCGGCGCGGCGCATCTGCCGGGAATGACGGCGTCGATGACGACGCTTCCGGTGCTCGGCGTGCCGGTCGAATCCAAGGCACTCAAGGGCATGGACAGTCTGTTGTCGATCGTTCAGATGCCCGGCGGTGTTCCCGTCGCGACGTTTGCCATCGGCGAGAGCGGCGCCAAGAATGCGGCACTGCACGCGGCAGCCATTCTCGCTCTTTCCGACAAACCACTCGCCAAGCGGCTGGCGAAATGGCGCGACAAGCAAACCAGCGCGGTCGCGGAAACTCCGTCCGACAAATGAGCGACACAAAGCATTTGATAGCGCCCGTCGCGCCGGGCGGCACGATCGGCGTTCTCGGCGGCGGCCAGCTCGGCCGCATGCTGTCGCTTGCCGCTGCCCGTCTCGGCCTGAAGACGCATGTCTACTGCCACGACAAGCACGCGCCGGCATTCCAGGTCAGCGATCGCCATACGGTCGGCGAGTTTGATGATGCCTCCGCTATCGCGAAGTTCGCCGAAACGTGCGCCGCGGTCACGTTCGAATTCGAGAATGTCCCGGCGACCGCAGTGGAACAGATTTCCTCGGTGAGGCCCGTGAATCCTGGCGCAAAGGCACTACGCATCACGCAGGACCGCTTCGAAGAAAAGTCCTTCGTCAAGTCGCTTGGCCTCGCAACCGCGTCGTTCCACGCTGTCGATTCCGAAGAGACCGCGCGGGCAGCCTTCACTGCGCTCAAGGGCGGTGGCGTGCTCAAGACGCGGCGTCTGGGTTATGACGGAAAGGGCCAGGCCAAGGTGTCGAACGCCGATGAAGCGGCGGCGGCGGTCAAATCCTTCAAATTCGCGCCGTCGATCCTTGAAGCCTTCGTCGACTTTTCGTTCGAAGCATCGGTCGTGGCAGCGCGCGGCATGGACGGCAGCTTTGCGGCGTACGATCCGCCGGAGAACATCCACGAGCATCACATTCTTCGCCTCTCCATCGTTCCCGGACGCCTGACGCACGCACAGAGCGATGAGGCCAAAGTCATTGCACGCAAGATCGGCGAAGCGCTCGACTATGTCGGCGTGTTCGCGGTTGAACTCTTTGTGCGCAAGGACGGCGCATTGCTCGTGAACGAGATCGCGCCCCGCGTGCACAATTCGGGACATTGGACTCTGGAGGCCTGCGCCGTCAGCCAGTTCGAGCAGCATATCCGCGCCATCGCTGGCTGGCCGCTCGGCGATCCTTCGCGTCATGCCGACGCGGTGATGGAGAACATCCTGGGCAAAGAGGCGGCAGACTGGCGCAGCTATGCAGAAAGGCCCGGTGCTTTGCATCTTTATGGAAAATCGGAGATACGCGCGGGCCGCAAGATGGGACATTTCACCACGCTTTCCCCGTTGACGAAGACCCCACCGCGACAATAGGGTCCGCGCCCATGAACAAGATGACGAAGCGCACGACCAAGACGACGAAGCCCTGCCGGGCTTCGGAACTTGCGCGCGCGTAACAGTCAACGCATCGCCTGATCCGAAGCCCCGCCGAAAGGTCCGGGGCTTTTTTGTTGCCTTGAGGAGACGAGCATGAATAATCCCGTGATCGCCATTGTCGGCGCAACCGGTGCCGTCGGCGCCGAGTTCATCGGCTGCCTGACGGCGCGCAATTTTCCGGTCGGCAAGCTGAAGGCACTGGCGAGCGCGCGCTCGGCCGGCAAGACGCTCGATTTCCGCGGCGAGAAGATCGTCGTCGAGGAATTGACCGACAGGTCCTTCGACGGCGTCGATATCGCGCTGTTTTCCGCAGGCGGCGGCATCTCGCGGAAATTCGCGCCTATCGCGGTGAAAGCGGGCGCGGTGGTGGTCGACAATTCGTCGGCCTTCCGCATGGATCCGGACGTGCCGCTGGTGATCCCAGAGATCAACGCGGACAGAATCAGGGACCACAAGGGGATCATCGCCAATCCCAATTGCTCGACGATCACTGCGCTGGTTCCGCTCTGGCCGATTCACAGGAAGAACCGCATCAGGCGCGTGATCCTGTCGACCTATCAGGCGGCATCGGGCGCCGGCGCGGCGGCCATGGAGGAGCTCGAGCAATCGACGCGGGCGTTTCTTGACGGCAAGCAGTTTCAGCCCCGCGTCCTGCCGCATCCTTATGCCTTCAACGTCTTCAGCCACAACACGGATATCGATCCAAAGACCGGCTACAACGACGAAGAGACCAAGGTCATCAGGGAGACGCGCAAGATCTTCGCGGACGACCAGATCGCGATCGGCGTGACCTGCATCCGCGTACCGGTGCTGCGTGCGCACAGCGAATCGATCACGTTCGAATGCGAGAAGCCGATCAGCGAAGCGGACGTGCGCGCGATTCTGGCCGATGCGCCGGGCGTCAGAATCGTTGACGACCGCGAGAAGAACTATTTCCCGATGCCGATCGACGCGTCCGGCCAGGGCGATGTTCTGGTCGGCCGCATCCGCAAGGACCTGAGCGATCCGTCGGGCCATTCTATCGCGATGTTTGTCGCGGCCGATCAGCTTCTCAAGGGTGCGGCGCTGAACGCCGTGCAGATCGCCGAATATCTGATCTAGGTCTTGCGCGCGCCGAACGAGCCGAGAATCTCCGAAAGCGGTGGCAGGCGATCGAAGCCTTCCTTTACCTGCGCCTTGAACTTCTCGAACTGCATCACGTTCTCGATGCGGTCGGCAAGGAACTGGGTCGTTGCGCTTTCGTCCGCGCTGGTATCGGTGAACCAGCGCATCATCGTGGCGGAGTAGACGCCGGCGAGAATTCCGCGCTTGGTGTAGAAGTTGAAGTCGGTCGACGTATCGCCGGCCGCGCGCCACATCGCATCGACCGTGCGGTAGACGAGCTTTGCGCCAAGCGCCGCATGCGGCGGCAGCGTGAGGAACGCAGCCGCGCGGCGCGCAGCTTCCTTGTGCGGACGCACCGCCTCGATGCGCGCCATGACGGCGGCGGCGATTCGAGAGCGGATCTTCATCGTCTTCAGATCCATCGAGGCCAGCGTCTTTTCCATCTCGGCATCGGCGCTGTGTGAAAATGCCTCGACAAGACTGAGCGGGCCCTGCGGAAAGAGGCGTGCAATCGCGTCCTTGTCCGCGTCGGCTTCTTTTGCTGCGCCGACCAGAACCTTGTCGCTGAATCCGTCGAACACCACGTGCTTGAGCGCGGCCTCGAGCATCGCTGCCTTCAGCTTGGCGTCGTCGGTCTTTTTCTTCCTTGGCGTCATTCTTCCTTCGCCCAATGGCGCGCTTCGGTTTCGAAGATCAGCTTGCTCATGTCGGTCATGCGGCTGGGATAGAGCGTGCCGTCCAGATGATCGCACTCATGCTGCACGACGCGGGCATGGAATCCCTTCGCCGTGCGTGCGACTTCGCGTCCCTCCAGATCAAAGCCGCGATAACGGATGTGGAAGGCGCGCTCGACAAAGCCGCGCAGTCCCGGCACCGACAGACAGCCTTCCCAGCCGCCCTCGATCTCCGGGCCCACAACTTCGATCTGCGGATTGATGAGAACGGTCAGCGGCGCCATGTGGTCGAAGCGTTCTTCGTCGGAAAGCCCGGGATCGCTGCGCCCCTCCGGCGCCTGGAAAACGACGACGCGCAGCGGTACATGGACCTGCGGCGCGGCAAGGCCGGCGCCGTTGGCGTCGATCATCGTCTCGATCATGTCGGAGACGAGACGACGTATTTCCGGCGATTCAGGGTTCGCGACCGGTTGCGCGACTTGTGCCAGAACCGGGTGGCCCATCCGGGCGATCTTCAATATTGCCATGAATTCAACCGTTTAGATCCATCGTAGTCTCGCTCGTCCCGCTGTCTATTCTACAGCGGTTATTCGTTTTCGGGTTTTTCTACCCCCTCCCCCGGTGGACATTTTTTTCCGGATCAATTCGCACCGGGTCGCCTGGAGGGTCGGGCGGTATGTAGGATTTTTTTCCGGAAGGTCAAGTGCGGTGGACAGGCCAAAACCCTTCTGTTATCACCCACGCCTCCCAAATTTGGGCCTGAAGGAGCGCATTTTGCAGATCATCGTTCGCGACAACAATATCGACCAGGCGCTGAAGGCGCTGAAAAAGAAGATGCAGCGTGAAGGCATCTTCCGCGAGATGAAGCTGAGGGGCCACTACGAAAAGCCGAGCGAGAAGCGCGCCCGCGAACGGGCGGAGGCGATCCGCCGCTATCGCAAGCTGCAGCGCAAGCGCCTGCAGCGCGAAGGCCTCCTGCCGCGCTAGGCCGACCAGGCATGAATTCTGAAAAGGCCGTCCGATCCGGGCGGTCTTTTTGTTTGTCCGCCGTGGTGCCAAGCTTCCACCGTCATCCGATGGAGAGCGCCATGCGCGCCACGATTTGTGTATTTACGGTCGCCGCCTGTCTGACGAGCATCACCGCGACCGCTTGGGGCCAGGAACCTGTTCCGAAAAAAGTCGGAGAGTGCGTGGCGACCAGCGTAAAGGACGTCAGCTCGCGCCTCGAGGGCGTCCCCGACAGCGGCTCTGCCATCGAATATACGAACGGCATTTATCAGGTGTCGTACGACACGATCGCCGGGATCACCGCCTCGCGCGCCGGCGACAGGATCAAGCTTTGCCTGACGGCCCTTCCTTCGAATTGCCCGCCGGGCGATGATCGCGGCAAGACCTATCGCGCCACGAACCTGCGCACGAACAAGAGTTGGGAAGCCCCAGATTCCGAACACATGTGCGGCGGCGCCTAGTTCCGCCGGCCTGTCAGCACTTGCACACCGCTCCGCACGAGCCCGCCGAGTGACGGCGGCCTTTCGGTCGTGAGGACATGTCGCGCGAAGACGCGGCCCATCCACCAGATGAGAAATCCCGTCGTCGCCAGCGCGAGCAACGTGGTTCCCCAGATCTGCAGTGCCGGCGGATGCGATGCGATGCGCAGCATCATGAAGAACGGCGTGTAGAACGGCACCCAGGAGATCAGCGTCGCAAACTCGCCATTGGGATCGCGCATGATGCCCGAGATCATCAGGTTGGGCAGCATCAGGATCAGCATGGCCGGGCCAAGGAGCGCCTGCGCATCGGCGAGCGAGCTCGCCATGCTGCCGATAGCAAGGAAGATCGAGCCGTAGATCAAGAGTCCGCAGAAGAAGTACAGCAGCAGAAGCGGCAGCGTGTCGATCGTCGAGACGGATCGCATCGCACCGAAGACAAGCTTGATCGTGCCGGCGTCCGCGAGCGCCATCAATCCGAACAGCGCCAGGGCCCAGATGCCGATGGTTACAAGAGCGACAGCAATAACGCCGATCAGCTTGCCGCTGGTGATCTCGCGCGCCGTCGCACACGACAGAAGCACCTCGATCATGCGCGTGGATTTTTCCTCCACCACGCCCTGCAGCAGGACGCTGGCATTCATCACCGAAACGATGAACAGGATGACCGCCAGCACAATGGGCACGAGCTTGTCGAAGGAATCGTCGCGGCCCGACTGCGTCGCGCTCTTCGTGGGATTGTGGGTTTCCAGGCTGGCCGTTGCGGTCAGCGCGTCGCTGTCCACCAGAGACGGCGCCAGGCGCTTCAGGACATTGCGGTGCATCGCGTCACTCAGCGCTTCGGACGCAAACTCGCGCAGGTCGCCATCCGAAAGGTCGCGGGCGAAATATTGCGCCGTCGCACGGCCGCCCGTGCCGAAGTCTTTCGGAATGAGGATTGCGGCAAAGAATCGATCGCTCTCCAGATAGCTCCGCGACGCTGCGCCGAACGCGTCATTCGTGACGCTTGCCAGTCTCGTGGGCGGCTCGACAAAGACAAAGCGCGGCTCGGGAACCCGGAACGGCTTGCTGCCCGTCTTCAGGAACGGGGACAGTGCGGCGATGACGGGCCGCCAGCCGCCGAACATGCGAAACGCGGCAACCGATTGCGCCGTCTGCTGCGCCGCCAGCATGGCCGCGAGGCGCGGTGACTTTGCTTGCAGCGCATCCTCGTCGGCGTTCGCCTCGGCATATTGGGAAACCGATTTCAGGTCGCGTTCCGCGTTCTCGCGTGCAAGCGCATCGAGAATCGCGTCGCGATAGCCGCCGGCATGATCGACGATGGTGAACGTGCGCTGCGGCGCGCCGCCGGTCCATTGCGGCACCAGGATGACGATCATGATCCAGACGGGAAACATCAGGATGGAGATGAAGAAGCCGCGCCGCGTGACGTATTTGATGAATTCCTGGCGCGCGATGAGGAACGTCGATCTCATGCCGCCTTCTCCACCAGCGAGACGAAGATGTCGTGCAGGGTGGGCGGCGCGACGTCGAAATGGGTGAGCGGAACGCCCTTCTCGAAGCAGGCGGCGAGCACTGCGCGGCCGTCGGCGCCCTCTGCCATGTCGAGCGTCCAGTTTCCCTGAGCAGATTCCGGCGGTGTCGCGTACAGCACGCCGGGCACCGAACGCAGAAAGCCGAGATCGGTCTCGGCGCCGACGCGGGCACGGCGGGGAAACAGGGCGCGCGCGGCATCGAGTGTGCCGTCGAACAGCTTGCGGCCCTTGGCCATGACGACGATGCCGTCGCAGAGCCTCTCGGCATGCTGCATCGTGTGGGTCGAGAACAGGATGGTTTTTCCTTCGGCTGCCAGCTTGCGGATGAAGACCTCGAGATCGGCCTGGTTCACCGGATCAAGGCCGGAAAAAGGCTCATCGAGGATGACGAATTCAGGATCATGCGCGACGGCGGCTAGCAGTTGAACCTTCTGCGCCATGCCTTTGGACAAGCCTTCGATGCGCACCCGCGCGAACGTTCCAAGGCCAAAGCCTTCCAGAAGCTGCCGCGCGCGGGCGAGCGCAGCCGGGCGCTTCATGCCTTTCAGTGTCGCGATATAGGCGATCGCGGCGTCGGCGCGCATGCGCTTGTAGAGACCGCGTTCCTCCGGCAGATAGCCGATGCGCGCCCGCACGTCGGCGATGCCCTGTCCGAGAATCGAGATCGTGCCCTCGTCCGGCGGCAGAATCCCGAGCATCATGCGCAGCGTCGTCGTCTTGCCCGCGCCATTCGGGCCCAGAAAACCCAGGATGCGCCCGCGCGTCAGCGTGAAGCTGAGCTGATTCACTGCGGTGAATTCGCCAAAGCGCTTCGTGACGTTCGACAATTCCAGAACGGTATCGGTCACGAAGGGTCCGGCATGATGGCGAAGCGATTCTAGATCAGGACTCGCTCACGCGATAGGCGCAGCGTCCGGCGCCGGCCAAAATATGCGAGAGCCTTTCGACGCGGATGTTTTTGCCGAGCACGCGGTGAAAGAGCGCGAGCTCCTCCCGGCACAAGCCGGTGCATAGGCGCGCGGCCGCACAGATCGGACAGTGGTTCTCGACAAAGAGCCACTGTCCCGTTTCGGGATCGCGCCTGACCTCGGCCATGTACCCTTCGGCGCTGCGGATCTTGGCCAGCGCGTCGAGCTTGGCCTTGAGAGTCTGCGCCCTGTCGGTCCTGGTGCGATATGTTTTTTCGAGATCGGCATTGCGCTGCTTGAGCAGCCTGTCGAGACCCTCCTCTCCGAAGGCCTTGCGCACCTGGACGATCAGATCGCCGGCGAGCGCGGAATGCGAGTCGGCAAAGTGGGTGTCCGCCGCGGTGGTGACGCGCCACAGTTTCACCGGCCGGCCGCGCGGCCGCGCTTCCTCCAAATGCCCGGCCTCGCCGTCGGCTTCGAGCGCATAGAGATGTTGGCGCACGGCCATGGCCGTGATGCCGAGCTTTTCTGCGGCGGAATCGGCCGAAATCGGGCCCTCGCGTTTCAAAAGGTCGCGCACGGCGGCGCGGCCGGTCATAGGCTCTGTCTGGCGCGGGGCTGTCATGCGTTATTTTCTAAAGCTCGGTCTTGCGAAAATCAAGCTCCGGTATATTCTAAAGTTTGTACTTTGGAAAAAGAGGCAGCCATGTTCACTGCGTCCGGTGTCAGCGAGAGCGTGTTGAAGGAATTGGGCCGCAAGGTCGTTCGGCGCGCCGGCAAGCAGGTGCTTCTCATCGCGGACGCCGGAAAAATCTTCGCGATCGCCAATCGCTGCCCGCACGAAGGATATCCGCTGAGCGAGGGCACGCAGGGTCCGGGCTGCGTCCTTACCTGCAACTGGCACAATTGGAAATTCGATCTCGCCAGCGGCGCGGCCCTGGTCGGGCGCGATCCGGTGCGGACCTATGCGGTTGAGGTCAGGGACGGCGAGATCTTCGTCGACCTGCGCGATCCGCCGGCCGAGGAGCAGAAGAAGCGTGCGCTGGACGGCCTGACCGCCGCCGTGCGCGACAGTGACATGCCGCGCATGGCGCGCGAGGTGGCGCGACTGGAGCGTGCAGGATTTGATGCCGACGTCGCGCTCATCCATGCCATTGCAGCGTTCAACGACTATCTCGAATATGGCGCGACGCACGCCTATGCCGCGGCCGCCGACTGGCTCGCGCTCGCCGAACGCGCACCGACGGACGCAAAGCGGCTGGCCGCGATAATCGAGCCGATCGCGCACCTCGCCTGGGACACGCGCGGCGCGCCCCGCTATCCCTATCCCGACGGCATCCGCGAATGGAACGGAGATGCTTTCGTCGCCGCGATCGAGTCTGAAGATGAAAAAGTCGCCGCCGCCCTTGTGCGCGGGGCATTGCGCGACGGTGTTCCCGCACAGGAAATTCGCAGAGCGTTTGGCCACGCGGCCCTTTCGCACTATGCCGATTTCGGCCACAGCGCGATCTATACGGTCAAGACCGGCCAACTTATCGCGCGATTGGGCGCAGCATCGGCCGAGCCGGTCTTGCTCGCCCTGGTGCGCTCCCTGGTAAACGCAACGCGCGAGGAAAGGCTGCCTGAATTTCGCGGCTACGACACAGCGCTCGCTTCGTGGGATGGCCGTGGCCATCTTGCTGCGCGCGCACAAGCTTTCATCGGCCTTCCGATCGATGCGGCGCTTGCGCGGACGCTGCAATCCTCTGGCCGTGACCGGCGCGAACTTTATGATGCACTGCTCGGCGCAGCGGGCTGGAATCTCCTGCACTTCGACACCGCGTTCGATCGCGCCACGGACAACCAGATTGCCGACAATGTGAGCTGGTTGGACTTCACGCACGCTCTCACCTTCGCGAACGCCGCGCGGCACATTTGCGAAGAACAGCCCGATTTGTGGCCGAGGGCGCTGCTTCAGCTTGCGCTCTTTGTCGCGCGCAACAAGGGCTATGTGAATGCGCAGCAGGATGTCGGCGAATATTCGCCGGTGGATCGCGCGCGGTTCCTAGCCGACGAGATGGCCGGCCTTTACGATCACGGCATCGTCGAGCCGATCATCTCCTGCCATCGCATCAAGATGCTCTTTGCGATGGAGGATGAATTGTCGGCGGCGCCCCAGGCTCCCTGGGCCGACACGATGTGCGCGGCACTGAACCGCTATCTGCACACGCCGCAAAAGCGGCACCACGGCCTCCGGCTTGCGACCCAGGCGCAGGACTTCATTGCACGGGAGGGTTGAATGCCCAGCCCTATTCGTGCGCTCGGCATCGCAGCGATAGTCGGCGGGTTGCTGCGCGTGGCCGACAGTTTCACGACGCAAGCCCTCCCGGCAGGACCGCTCGCGGCACTCTATTTCGCGACCGACATTTTCCTTCTTCTCGGTATCGCCGGGATCTATCTCAGCCGCCGGTCTACGACAGGCATGGCCGGGACGATCGGCGCTGCGATCTTCTCGCTCGGCATCGTGCTGGTGCGCGTGTCGGCCTTCGGCGTACTGGGCTCGAGCGGCTATCAGCTCGGTGCCGCAGTTGCGCTGCTGGGCCTTGCGGTTCTTTCCGGCGAAGCGCTGCTCCGCAGACATGGCAGTACGACGTCCGCCATTCTCTGGCTGCTGTCGTTCGCGCTCGGAATTCTCGGCGCCGCCGGCATCGCACCTGCGATGCTGATGACGGGCGCAGGCGTCGCGTTCGGCGCAGGCTTTGTCGCTGCCGGTCTTGAGATTCTTGCGGCCTAGGGTGTGCCGCAATCGGCGCAGACAGCCACTTCCACCGTTACATGGCTGAGTTCGGGATAGTGCTGGCGCAGGCTGGCCTTGATGGCTTCCGAATTGGTTTCCGTCGGGCTGACGAGCGAAACGATGAGACCGCGATGGCCAGGGCCGAGGCGCCAAAGATGCAGGTCGCTCACCCGAACGCCCGTTCCCGTTTCCAGGTGGCCGCGGATATCCTTGGCTAGCGCCGGATTGTCCTCGGCATCGAGCAGGACCAGCGCGCTGTCGCGAACCAGCCCGTAGGCCCATGACGCGATGACCCCCGCGCCGATCACGCCAACCAGCGGATCGAGGTAGCGCACTCCCAGGAAAAGTCCTGCCGCAAGCGCGAGAAGCGCCAGAACCGATGTCGCCGCGTCTGCGAGAACGTGGACATAAGCGGCGCGCATATTGTGATCGTCATGGTCATGCGCGTCGCCGCGATCGTGATCATGATCATGATGGTGGGAGCCGCTGAGGACGAAGGCGCTCGCGACATTCACGCAAAGGCCGATCGCCGCAATGAAGAGAGCACTGCGATAATCGACGGTGACGGGCCAGATCAGCCGCTGCGCCGATTCGTACGCGATGCCGAGCGATATCATGCCCAGCACGATGGCGCTGGTGAAGGCGGCCAGGTCGCCAAATTTTCCGGACCCGAATGTAAAGCGCGTGTCGGCGGCGTGACGCCGCGCGAGCCAATATGCGCCGGCAGCCAGGCCGAGAGCGCCGACATGCGTTGCCATGTGAAAGCCGTCGGCAAGCAGCGCCATCGAGCCGAAGAGCCATCCGGCGGTGATCTCTACCACCATGAAGATGGCCGTGATCACGGTCGCGAGGCGGGCGCGGCGCTCGGCACTCTCGTGCCCGACGCTCAGGAATTTGTGGTCGTGCGTCCAGACGCCGTGCGCATGCGCAGACTGTTCATCGATTGCCATGTCGCAGAATACCGCCTTGCACCGCAAAAAGAAAAAGGGCCGCGTCGGTGAAACGCGGCCCTTCGTCTACGAGATGGTCAAAAATTAGTGACTGAGGACAACTTTATGCTGGTCGGCAATCGTCGCGCCTTCCAGTGTTTCGCCATGCGGCTTCAGCAGGGCGAAGGTTTCTCCGGACGCGGTCAGCAGCTCATAGCCCGAGCCGGTGGTCGTCCACTTGGTGATGTTCGTGCCTGTCGAGCAATCGGCAGCCTGGGTGAGGCTTCCCTCTGCTGTGATCGTCACGTCGCAGGGTGCCTTGGAACCGACGGCAAGCTTGTACGTTCCGGCGGCGAGCGCGGGTGCCTGAGCATAAGCAGTGCCAAAGCCGGTGAAAGCCAGAACGAAGGAAAGGGCGAGGAAGCGGGACTTGTTCATGTGAATAATTCCTTCAGGGTTCAACATTCAGAAGATTAGTATCAGGTCACCACATTTCAAGGACAATTTGTTCGCACTTGCAATAATTCTCCAATTCAATGATGTCGCAGCGAATTATTGTTTTTATATTCAATCTGTTACCGGAAAATAATTCTGCATGCCGAGCGCGCATAGGCCCAATGCGCAGCCGCAAAAGGTGCGGCGCAGCAAAACTTTCCGCGGCGGCTAGGCCGCCGAAACGCGAAAAATCGCTAAGGCTTCCCTTGGGTTATGGTCTGATTCGTGAGCAGGGCCCGCGCCATGTAAGCCGCGGCCAATGCGGCGGCGCACTGCACCGCGATGAACATGGGTACATCCTGCGGACGGATGCCGGCGAAGGTCGGGGTCAGGGCTCGTGCGATCGTGACGGCCGGATTGGCGAACGACGTCGAGGATGTGAACCAATAGGCGGACGCTATGTAGAGCCCCACCGCCGCGGCGACGACGCGCGCTCCGCTTTGACGGCAACCCAGGATCGTCACCAGCAGTCCGAATGTGGCAACGCCTTCGCCGATCCATTGTCCGGTTCCGGTTCTGGCCTTTTCGCCGATCTCGAGAATCGGCAGCGAGAACATCGCATGCGCCAGGAACGTGCCGCAGACACCACCGGCGATCTGCGCAGCGACAAATATGAACGCGCGCGACGCCGTGATCTCGCCCAATGAAAACAGTGCCAGTGTCACCGCAGGATTGAATTGCGCGCCCGAGATCGGCGCGAAGATCAGGATCAAGACGCTGAGCAGCGCACCGGTTGCGATCGTATTGCACAGAAGCGCAAGCGCGACGTCGTGCGTCAATGTTTGCGCCATGATGCCGGAGCCAACCACCCCAGTAACAAGAAACAGAGTCCCGAGCCCCTCCGACGCCGCCTGGCGTGTGAGATCAGGCTCTGCCGATGTCATCGACATGTTTCTTCAGTGTGAGGTGGTCGAGTTTTTCGATCGGCAGCGCCGTAAATACGCGAATTCTGTTGGAAAGCTGGCGCAACGTTTCACGAAATGCATGCGCCCGGTTGACGTCACTACCGCCGACCGCGGCCGGATCAGCAACACCCCAGTGTGCGGTCACAGGATGGCCCGGCCACACCGGACACACTTCGCCGGCCGCGTCGTCGCAGACGGTGAAAACGAAGTCCATCACCGGCGCATCCGGCTTGGCGAATTCATCCCAGCTTTTGGAACGAAAGCCCTGTGTCGAAATGCCGGCCCGTTCCAGCGTTTTCAGCGCGAGCGGATTGACTTCGCCCCTCGGAAAACTGCCTGCGGAGTATGCGCGAAATCGTCCCTTGCCTTCGAAGTTCAACAGCCCTTCGGCCAGAATCGAGCGCGCCGAATTGCCCGTGCAAAGGAAGAGAACGTTGTAGACCTTTTCGCTCATGCTGCACCGTCACAGCAGACGCTTACTTTCGCGGGCTCCTGCTTTTTCGCCGGGCTCGGGCAGCACGCGGCCGTCGAGGCCATGCTCATTTTCGTTTCGTCGGTGCCGACGCCATAGACCGTGAGGTCGCCCGTCGTGCGAAAGGTTTCCCAGCGCACACCTTGCGGATCCGTCGCCCATGCCTTGTCGCTGATCGCGTAGCAGCAATTGGCGGATTTTTCTTCGACAATGCTTCCGGCCGCCGAGAGCGCGCGCTTCGTGGCTTCAGCCAGAGCGCCATCGTCTTCGACCTGGATGCCGAGATGGCTGAGCCCGGCATCGCCACCGGTTGAAATCGCGAAATTCACGCGCGGATCATCCAGCATCCATTTGGCGTAGTTCGCTTCCAGTTTGCTCGGCTTGGTACCGAACAGAGCGTTGTAGAAGCGCACGGACTGGGAAAGATCATTCACATGCAGGTGAACATGAAGACGGTTCATCGCAGTTCTCCATCGCATTGAAATTGCAGAATTCGGGACGGCCGGCGCAGCAATCCTCCACCAGATAGGCAAGAAGCTCGCGCATGCCATCATAGCGCGCGGCGTAGAAGAGACTTCGGCTCTCACGCCGCTGGGTGATCAGTCCGGCGCGCTCCAGTTCCTTGAGATGAAAAGACAGCGTCGGGGCCGGCGTCTTGAGCGCATCCGAGATGGCGCCCGCGCTTTCGCCTTGCGGGCCGGCGCGCACGAGACGGCGGAAGATCGCGAGACGCGTTTCCTGGGCGAGAGCTGCCAGGCTGGTGAGGGCTACCTGATGTTCCATATTTCCAGAATAATGAAAATGATAGTTTTGTCAAGCAACCGGGACGAATTTCCTGCAAACGCGTCATCCCAAAACTGCTTTGACTCTATCGAATTACTAGAGTTAAATGCCGTGACCGCGCGCTTGCGCGTGGCGTTTCCTCCCTGAACTTGGCGGGCCGGAGGACGAATTCGGGGCAGCTTTGCGCCGCTTCCCAAAGCGATCATATGATCCGGCCCGCATCTTTTTCCGTTGTAAAGGTTAGCCTATGCCGAAGATCACCACCCGCACTCTGACCCCGACAATCGGCGCGGTCGTTGAGGGCGCGGACCTTTCCCAGCGGCTCGCTGACGAGGAGATCGCGCAAATCCGTGCAGCGCTTCTGAAGCACAAGGTAATCTTCTTCGAAGATCAGCACATCACGCCGGTGCAACATCGCGATTTCGCCGCGCGCTTCGGCGAGCTGCACACCCATCCGCTCTATCCCGGCGTTCCGGAAGCGCCGGAGATGTTCATCCTCGACAATCACGCCAGCAATCCGACGGACAATGACGCCTGGCATACCGATGTCACCTTCATCGAGACGCCGCCGCTCGGCGCGATCCTCTATGCCAAGCTGCTTCCCCCGGAAGGCGGCGACACCTGCTTTGCCAATATGCAGGCCGCATTTGAAGGCCTTTCGAAGCCGCTGCAGAAATTCCTCGGCGAACTCGATGCCGTGCACGATTTTGCGCGCGGGTTTCCCGCCCGCGGACAAGTCGCGAAAGAGGCCGGCGCCGACAAGCATGCCCGCGCGCTGGAAGAACATCCGCCCGTTTTGCATCCCGTCGTGCGCACACATCCGGAAACCGGCGCCGATGCGTTGTTTGTGAACTACGGATTCACCGATCGCATCAAGGGCCTTCGCCGGGATGAGAGCGATGCGCTGTTGCGTATGCTGTTCGTGCATGTGCAGAAGCCGGAATATCAGATGCGCTGGAAGTGGAAGCCGAATTCGCTGGCCTTCTGGGACAATCGCATCACGCAGCACTACGCCGTGAACGATTATCTGCCGAACCGGCGCGTCATGAACCGTGCGACGATTCTCGGCGACCGGCCGTTCCACCATTCGCGCAAGCCGGTAGGCTCAAGACTCGCGGCGGAGTGAACCGGCCTAGTGCGCCGCGCTGAGAGAATTGGAGATCCTGGTCACGACGGGATCCCAGACCTCGCGCTCGGTGGACGGATAGGTCATTTCGAACGACGTCAACACATCGCCGCGAATCAGAGTCTTGCGGTAGTAGATTCCGTTCTTGGCCTCGCAGGACACCGCAACGAGGGTGACTTTCATGACCCGGTAGGGTGCGGATTTCGGCAGGCAATCCTGGCTCGCTTCGGCAGCGATATCCGCCGGCGTTTGTTGCAGCGAATTGTACGACGCCCACACGACGAAATAGGCGCCGCCGCGCAAGGCATGGAACCGCCGGCCGTCGCCATCACTCGATTCCGGCTCCGCTTCGAAGAGATTGGCCGGATAGGAGATCGAGTAGCCATAGCGGGCATTGTGATAGACGGCCGGCGAATCGACGCTCTGTGCCACGGCCGCCGTCGGCAAAAACATCAACGTCAGGGCCAGCCAGCGCATGACGCGGCCTATCTGCCCTTGAACACCGGCGTGCGCTTTTCGACAAATGCAAGCATGCCTTCCCTGGCGTCCTCGGTGCGCATCATCGGCAGAAGCTGCAGATAAACGTGATGTACATGCTCGTTGAACGGCTCGTTCAGTCCCATGCGCATCATGCGCTTGGCCGCCTGCACGGCGAGGGGCGCATTTGCTGCGATCTCAGCCGCGAGCGCCTGCACGCGCGGCATCAGTTCGGCATCGGGAACGACGTCCGAGACAAGACCCTGCTCAAGGCATTGGTCGGCGGTGAGCGTGCGGCCGGTGAAGAAGATCTCCGCTGCCTTCGACCAACCCAGCATGCGCGGCAACAACCATGTGCCGCCGGACTCCGGGAGAATGCCGCGCTTGACGAAGGACAGAGCAAACTTCGCCGACTTGGCCATGATGCGGATGTCGCAGCCGAGCGCAGTGTCCGCACCATAGCCGGCGACGCCGCCGTTGATGGCACAGACGACAGGCTTGTTCATGGCATGCAGCACCGTCGGCGGGGTGTTGCGCAGATCGATGTCGGTCGAGACGGCGCCGGCGCCGCCGCCGATCTCCAAACCCTTGCCCTGCGTCTGGGCGCGCAGGTCCAGTCCGGCGCAGAAGGCGCGCCCGGCGCCGGTCAGGATCACGCAACGCACGTCGCGGTCGGCATCAGCGTCGACAAGCGCCTGGGCAAGCGCGCCCAGCATAGGACCGGAGATGGTGTTCATGCGCTCCGGCGCATTCAGCGTGATGGTCGCGATATGGTCTTTGACGTCGTAGAGAACTTCACTCGTGACGATGCGTTCGGGCTTGTTCATGGCGCACTCCCCAGAATTTTGTGCGCGAAGATTAGGCCCGAAACGCCGGACTGGCGAGGGTGACGCTACGTCGCCGTTCAGAGCTGCGGCGTCATGGGCCGGCCGAACGGCCCCTGAAGCGTCAGCTCCTTCTGGCTGCCATAGAAGTCGGCGATGCCGTCCCACGCGCGGTGATTGAGCTCCAGCAGGAACAGGATCCGCTGCATCGTGACGCGCTGGCGTGCCGGACAGATCGCGGGAACATGCTCGAAGCAATCGCGCGCGATGCTGTTGTGATTGAGCGTTTCGTTGAGATCATCATGATCCTGCGACACGCTGCGAAAGGCCGGATTGGCCTCGCCCACCGACGCAAGCCGAAGCGAAAGGCGCGGCGGTTCGCCGAACACGCCCTCGATCACCATGATCGCGGCGAACGATGTGATGGGATCCAGTTCGGCCGCCGTGGTGAGAGCATCGACGAAGGCGAAGTGCAGCGGCAGGGGCAGCATCGCGTCCAGCGCGCGCGGCGTGACGCCCAGCGCTTCGCAGGTCGTGCTCTCGAGCGCTTCGTGGCCGACTTCTTCGGCAAAATATTGGAATATCAGACGCCGCAGCGGACGCGCGAGGCGTTTGCTCAGAAGCGGCGAGACGATCTCCACGAAGCGGCGCGTCACATGATATTGCTCGACATAGGGACCCGCGATCAGCGGCGATGATGCATCCTTGAGCGCTTCCAGCGCGGTGACGTAACGATTCGGGCCCCAGAGCGACAGCGTCTCGCGCGTCAGCAGTTCGGTCTGGCGCATGAATTCCAGGCCCGACGACAAGCTCAGGTCCGCAAGCGGCGCGGCCGCAAAGCGCGCCGCCGCGTCCGTCGAGCCTTGCGCGATGCAGTGGGCGATCAGCCACAGGTGACTGGCCAGATCATGTTCATCGTACAGACCGCCCGCCACGAGCAGCGGGGCGATCTCGCCCGGCGACGCTTCGAGCCCGGCCAATCGCGCCAGCAGCGCGCTCGCGGCCGCCAGCGTCGGTGGAGACGCACGGCGAAGATATTCGAACTCGATCACCGCAAGTCCGAGAAAGAAGTTCGGCTGTACCGCGGCATCGAAGGGATCGCCGTCGGCAAAAAACGAAGTGCCTGCCGCCAGTGTGCGAGCGATCTGGCCGTGCAGGCGCGCAGCATGCGCCGAAGCTATCGCGCGGCAACCCGGACCAAGACGGTCCAAGAGCGCGGCATGCGTGCCGCTGACGAGATCCCGAATATGGCGAGCCTGTCGCGCCAGTGCGTCGCCGGATTCGTCGCGCGTCTCGCGCAGGAGGCTCCGGGTGTCGAGAAAGGTCGCGATGGCGTGCCAGGCAGAATCCGGCTCGCTCGCCTTCAGTGTTTCCCACAGCGGCGAGCCGGCGTCGCGCAGCTTGGCGAGTTCGGTGACCAACTGGCCGGCGCCTTGCGCATCGTCCAGTTCGAACCGATAGCACTGGCTACCGGAGTGCAGCATCACCGTCCTGCTGCCATGCGCATGTTCGATCGCATCGACACAAAGCTGGGGCCGGTGATAGCGGTGAAAGGTCCAGAGCTGCATCGCGCCTACGCAAAGACTCGTGGCAGGGCGCACGTCTCATCGCCGTAAAAGGAGAGAATCTGTTCCTCCTGCAGAACCAAAGTTTCGACCATCAGCGCCACATGGCGCTTTACGACAGTGCAGCTTTCGCGGTCGACGGCGCCCTCCAGAGACAAGAAGGCTCGCGAGATATCTTCGTGGTCATAGTCGTTGTTGATGTCGGCGTGTTTGCGCAGCGGCAGATAAAAGGCGTCCGGCAAGCCAAGCTGCACGCAGCGTTCGTCGAACGCATCGATGAATTCCGGTTGCGCCCGTTCGAAGAGGAAAAGACAGGCCCTGAAGGACAAGGGATGCTGGCGGGCATAGACGCCGAGCGAGGCGCCGAGCGCAAAGGTCGCTGGCAGAGGCTGGTGCAATTCGATCTCCTCCGCCGTCACGCCGACAGCGCCGAGCGCCGCACTCAGAAACCGGTCATGGCCCAGTTCCGACTTCAGAAAGTCCTGAACCAGGTCGCGTTCGCGCAGAGTGTGCGCGGCAGCGAGCGCGGGACCTATCAGCCCCGGCGCCGATTTGACGATCCAGTAATATTCCAGCGCGTAACCGACCAACTGGCGCCGTGTCGCCGCGCCCCGCTTCAGCGACTGCAGGAACGCCGACCGCGCGGTGCGCGATGCGACCCGGTCTGCGATCCGCCGCACTTCGCGATAAAGCTGCGCGCCGCTGCGCGCGCCTTCGCGGGATTGCGGATCGGATTCGACGAGCAGCCTCAGCCTGTCGAAATCGAGCAGAAGCCGCGGAATGCTCCCGGCGATTTCGGGCGAGACCGACGCCAGTTCCTGCGGCGTCCGTCCGCCTCTGCCGAGCTGGTCGAAAAGGCGGATGATCGCGTCGCGCTCGCCGTGTTCGAATTCGAAGGAGCACTGGCTCGATCCGCGCGCGATTTCGGCCTCGCCATCGCGCACCACGGCGCTGACGGCATCGCGGAATTTCGGTTTGCGGGGAATGTCGAGTTCCTGTTCCATCGCCCGGCGCTCAAAGTTCGGATACGCGGCGCAGCAACGGCGCGCCGGATGTGTAGTAGCGCCAGACGCCGCTGTAGAAGGCATCGTAGAGCTCGACGAAGAGCCGCGCCTGTCGTTTCAGCCGCGCAACCGTCGGCGTGTCGATCACCGGAATCTGCTGGAAGATCGCCCGTGTGAGGTTTCCATGCGCCGCCTTGATGTTGATGTTGGCGTGCGTGCGCAGCGGCGAGACAAAGTCGTCGGCTAGTCCGGACCGCTCGCAGGCCTCTATGAAGCTGTCATGCTTCATGCCCTGGCCCTCCAGCAGACCAAGCGTGGTGAAGAAGAAGAGCGGGTCGGTGTGCGCCCAATGGGCGAGCGCGTTGCACAGCGCCATCGTCTCGGGCAGCGGGATGGCGTCGGCCATGTCCTCCCGCGTGAGGCCGATATGGTTCAGTGAACGCAGCAAGATCTCGTCATGGCCATATTCTTCGGAGAAGAACTGGTTGAGCAGCAGCCGTACCTGCGTGTTGGAGACATAGGACAGCACCGGCGCGTCGAAATAGCTTTCGCGAAAGAGGAAGTGCCAATTCTCGATCACCATGCCAGAGGCGAGCTTCTGGGGCACATCTCCGGGCTTTTGCGCGGCGAGGCAGGTGCGCCAGAAGATGTTCTCATAGATGGTCGTCGCACAATATTGCTCGACCAGCTCCTCGATCTCCAGAATGACGTCGAGGCCCGAGCGGCACTCGACCGGCGCCATATCGTCGATCAGGCCGGCCTGATCGAGCGCGCGTATCAGCTCCTCCGCCGAAGCCCGGGTAAGCAGCCGCTCGTTTTCGACGATCGCGGCAAAGTCCAGCGTGCCGTCGAAGCGCTGCAAGATTCGACCGAGATCTGCGGGAGACAAATCATGCGCGCGAATCTCGACCGCATCGGCGCCGATGAACACCGACTGGCGATCGACGCGTAATTGCCGGTTGAGCCGCGGCCGCAGAACCGGCGTGGAATCATGATGGGTCATCAGGTCCGCCTGGAAAAACGGGGGCGCTATGGCCCCCAGTTACACGGACATACGGGGATTTTCAGAGGTGAATGGCGATCAGTGTCGGCTTGCCAGCCGCCGTGTTCACCTTCACGAGGAAATGCCTGCCGCCAAGCTTGTTCGTATTGATGTAGAGGTCAGGCGTCTGACCATCGAACGTATTGGACTTCAGATCGACGCTTTTGACTTCGTGCACGGTTGCGGTTTCGTGACCGGACATCAGTTTCTCCTACTCTTTGCCAATCTTTGAAATCGGTAAGGAAAGACCGATGCAGCACTTAACCAGAAGTTGAGTTTCAATACAACTGCAGATTGTATTCTTCGCCAATATTTGCCGCTTTGAAGACCGGAACGATCCGGCGCGTCAGGTGGGCGGAGGCGAGTGGAGATAGCTCTCGACGAGCGAACCGGCGACCAGGCGCCAGCCATCGACGAGCACGAAGAAGATCAACTTGAACGGCAAGGAGATGATCACCGGCGGCAGCATCATCATACCCATCGACATCAGGATCGAGGCGACGGCCATGTCGATGATGAGGAACGGCACGAAGATCAGAAAGCCGATTTCGAACGAGCGTTTGAGCTCGCTGAGCATGAAGGCCGGAGCGAGCGTGGTGATCGCGACCTGATCGGCTGCCTTCGGAGTCTTGACGCCGGACATGTCCATGAACAGTTTCAGATCGGCATCGCGCACATGCGCCATCATGAACTTCTTCATGGGCACAGCGGTTCGATCGAACGCCTGCTCGGTCGTGATCTGGTTGTTGACGAGCGGAAGAATGCCCTGGTTGTAGGCGTCCTTGAAGGTCGGCGTCATCACGAACAGCGTCAGGAACAGCGCCAACGACACAATCACGCTGTTGGGCGGGCTTTGCTGCAGGCCCATCGCCGTGCGCAGCAGCGACAGGACGACGACCATGCGCACGAAGCTGGTCATCATGATGAGAATGGACGGAGCGATGGACAGGATCGTGATCAGCGCCACGATCTGCATCAGACGATCGGTAAAGAGTCCGCCGCCCGTGAGGTCCACCGACAGTCCGCCGGCCGCAGGCGCTGCGCCGGTTGTCGCGGTCACAATCGCATTGGCTGCAGGAGAGGCGGCATAGGCCACGGCCGGAACGAGGAGCGCCAGCGCCAGGCCGATAAAGACGGGCCACAATCTCTTCATGACTGCGCCTCGGGAGCCGCGAGCACGCCCGCAACGGCTGATGCGGGAATTCCGGATTCGATGACGCTGGTGCCTTCGGGGCCGCTCAGTACGAGATGTTCGACGCCGTCGCGGCGCACGATGAGAAGACGCTGGCGCGGTCCGATCATCAGCGTCTCGACCACCGCAAGGCGGCGCGACGCAACCGGCTTTACGAGGCTGCCGAGGCCGAAACGACGCGCGGCAAGACCCGCCGCGCCGACCAGGCCGAGCACCAGAAGCAGAGCGCCGATATAGCGCGCAAATTCCATCACATCCATGCGCCCATACAAACCCGTCAACCTTAATCGGGAGTTAAGCGCGGGAAGAATTTGCCCGGCAGCAATTTCCACAGCGTTAAGCCGGGCTTAATCGTTGCGGAGCAATCTGGCGGTTCTTAAGGCTAATTTTCCGTATACGGAGAACCGCATATGGCCATGAATGTCGATGACATGCCGTTGTTCACGATGCTGCGCCAGCGCATGTCGTGGCTCAGCGCGCGCCAGAACGTGCTGGCCCAGAACGTCGCAAACGCCGATACGCCCGGCTTCAATGCGCGCGATCTCAAGCCCGTCAATTTCGAGGACGTGTTGCGCACCGCGACCAAGTCGAACACCGCGAGCGCCCTGACGACGACCGATCCGCATCACATCGCGCTGAAGTCGACGAGCTCGAGCGATTTCACAGATATCGAAGCGCCGGACTCCGCCGCGCCGCCGGGAGGCAACACCGTCTCGCTGGAGCAGGAAATGATCCGCGTCGCCGATACGCAGGCCGAATACCAGGCCGCCAGCAATCTCTACGCCAAGGCGATCGACATGATGAAGCTGGCCATCGGTCACTGAAGGAGACAGACCATGGATTTCTCAACGTCTCTCATCGTCGCCGCGTCGGGCATGCGCGCCCAGTCGGACCGCATGCGCACGATCGCGGAGAACATCGCGAACGCGAATTCCGGGGCGACGACGCCGGGCGGCGATCCCTACCGCCGCAAGATCCCGACGATGCACAGCGAGTTCGACCGCGAACTCAACGCGACGCTGGTCACTTCGGGCAAGCCCGTCGCGGACGGCAGCGATTTCACGGTCAAATACGATCCGGGCAATCCGAACGCCGACGCGAAGGGCTACATCAAGATGCCCAACGTCAACTCGCTGATCGAGATGATGGACATGCGCGAGGCACAACGTTCCTACGAAGCCGACCTGACCGTGATGGACGCCACAAAGTCGATGCTGTCGCGCACGGTCGACCTGTTGAAGAAATGACGCGAAGCGACATCCCCGAGCAAGCGGGGATCCATTCGAAGGAGTAGATCATGGCCGTTCTTCCAGCCGCCGCAGCAGCCGCCTATCAGGCAATCGCGCAGATCGGAAATGCTGGCACTGCCGGTGCCGCGAATGCCGCGACGAGCGGCGCCAACGCCGCAGGCGGATTTTCCGATTTTCTCACCAAGGCCGTGCAGGACAGCATCGGCACGATGAAACAGGGCGAGACCATGGCGGCGCGCCAGGTCGCCGGCCAGGCCAACATCGTCGACGTCGTCGGCGCGGTGAACCAGGCCGAGATCACCCTCGATACGGTCGTCGCCGTCCGCGACAAGGTCGTTCAGGCCTATCAGTCCATCATGAACATGCCGATTTAAGGATCATCATGACACCCGCAGACTCCATCGACTTTGCGCGCTCCTCGATCCTGGTGCTCCTGGAAATCATCGCGCCTGCCATGGCCACCGCACTGGTGGTCGGACTTGGCATCGGCCTGCTGCAGGCGCTGACCCAGATCCAGGAAATGACGCTCGTCTTCGTTCCCAAGATCGTGGCGATCTTTGTCGTTCTGCTTGTCACCCTGCCCTTTGCCGGCGCGGCGATGAACGGACTGATGGTCGATATCGCGCAAAGAATTTCCGCCTACTAACGGCACGGGCGGGGCGCAGTGCACATCCACCTTCCAGAGCTTTCGGGGATCATCCTCACCTACCTGCTCGTCTTCTCGCGAACGGGTTCGATGGTGATGCTGATGCCGGCGCTCGGCGAAGGCGGCATTCCGGCGCAGGTCCGGCTGGTCCTCGCGCTGGCAATTTCCGTCGCGCTCGCGCCCACCGTGCAAAGCGCCTATCCGCAGGCGGCGCCTGCGACAATGCTCCAACTCGGGCTTCTGATCGCGCAGGAGGTCACGGCCGGCGTTCTGATCGGCACGATGTCGCGCATCATCATGAGTTCGCTGCAGACGGCGGGGTACCTCATCGCCACGCAAACGGGCCTTGCCTACGCTCAGACCGTCGATCCGACTCAGCACGAACAGGGTGCCGTCATCGGCAACTTCTTCTCGCTGCTCGGCGCGGTGCTGATTTTTTCGACCGATCTGCATCATGTCGCCATCGGTGCGATCGCCGGCAGCTACCGGATGCTGCCGCCGGGCGCGGCGCTTCCCACCGGCGACATGGCCGAACTCACGATCCGTCTCGTCAGCAGCGCCTTCGTGCTCGGCTTTCAGCTTGCGGCGCCGTTCCTGGTGTTCGGCTTTGCGCTCTATGCGGCGCTCGGCATCCTTGCGCGTCTCATGCCGCAGCTTCAGGTCTTCTTCGTGGCGATGCCGATCAACATCATGTTCGGCTTCGTGCTGATCTCGCTCCTGCTCGGCTCGATGATGACGCTGTTCCTGAACTACTACGCCAGCGAAATGGCGAATTTCCTGTGAGCGCGCGCAGGAAAAGTGTGCGGCGGTTTTCGGTCAGCGAGTGCGACAAGAAGTTAGCCCGCCATGGCTGACGATCGCGATCCATCACAACAGACAGAAGAGCCGACACAAAAACGGCTGCAAGAGGCGCGCGAGCACGGCGACGTCATCAAGAGCACCGAGGTGAATGCGCTTGTGCTTCTGGCGGGCGGCGCGCTTGCGATCGCCATGTTCGGAGGCTCGGCGATGAAGGGGTTGGCCGTTGCGATGCGCCTGTTCCTCGAACAGCCGGACCAGATGAGCCTGGATCCGGGAGACATCATGGCGCTCGCGCGTCACACGGTGATGTCCATCGGAACGATACTCGCCCCGGTTTTCGCGGTCATGATGGCGGCGGCGGTCGGCGGCCACCTCATCCAGGGCACGCCGACTTTTTCGCTCGAAAAAATCAAGCCAAATCTCTCCAAGCTGTCGCTGGTTTCCGGCTTCAAGCGCATCTTCGGAATTGACGGGCTGTCAAATCTGGTCAAGGGCCTCGCCAAGATGCTGATCGTCGGCTTTGCGGTATGGACCCAGATCTGGCCCGAGCGGAACATGCTGGAGTCGGTCCTGAACCAGACGCCGATGGGCGTCGTCGGCGACATGGACCATCTGCTGTTCAAGGTTCTGATCGCGGCCCTGGCCGCCCTGGCCGTCATCGCAGCCGCCGACTATCTGCTGCAGCGCCAGCGCTTCCTGCAGCGCAACCGCATGTCCAAGCAGGAGATCAAGGAAGAGTATCGCCAGAACGAAGGCGACCCGCAGATCAAGGCCAAGATCCGCCAGATCCGGCTGGAGCGCGCCAAGAAGCGCATGATGGCCGCGGTGCCCGAAGCGACCGTGATCATCACCAACCCGACTCACTATGCCGTCGCCCTCAAATACGAGGCCGGCAAAATGGCGGCCCCGATCTGCGTGGCCAAGGGTATCGATGCGCTGGCCCTCAAGATCCGCGAAGTGGCCAAGGAGCACGATGTTCCGATCGTCGAAAACCCGCCCCTCGCCCGTGCCCTGCACGCCGCCGTCGAGGTCGATGAGGTCATCCCGCAGGAGCATTTCAAGGCTGTCGCCCAGGTCATTGGCTATGTCATGCGTCTGACCGGCAAGATGAAGCCGAACTGAAGCGTTTCCTCCCCCCGCTGCGGGGGAGGTGTCGAGCAACGCGCGTCGAAGCGGGCCGTCGCGTGCATCGCCCCCTCCCCGTCCTCTGGACCGACCACCCCCGCAAACGGGGGGAGGAAAACTTCGGCACGAGTGTTTCTTTCTGAGTTCCGCTAGACTCGAATCATGACTCTGGTTCGCGGGCTCTCCAGCACAAACTTGGGCGTTCCGGCCGGCGCATGGCGCTGGGCCGCGATCGGCTTTCTGTGCCTGGCGCTGGCGTCGGCCGGGCTCACGATCATGTCGGCGGACAAGGCGGGCTGGGCCGGCGTCATGCTGCTTGCCGCCATCGGCGGCGTCGCCAGCCTGTTTCTGTTCGCTGTCTGGCCCAAAGAAAAGATGAATACGGCCGATGCCAAGCGCGTCGCCGAAGCCGCGGCGCGCGCCAACGTCGCCTGGGCCATCACCGGCAGCGATGGCGCCGTCATCGACTGCAACGAGGTCTACCGAAAGATGAGCGGCGCAGCCGAGGGCGAGACCGCACCGCCGCCGGAACTGGCGCTTGCCGGCGAACCGTCCGCCGCCGTGCTCTATCGCCTGACGCGCGGTGCGGCCGAAGGCGTGCCCAAAGAAGAGTCGTTTGCGATCGCGCCTGGAATCGAAATCGTCGCGGCCGTGCGTCCCATGTCGAACAGCCAGACCGCATGGTGGTTCACGCCGCGTCTGGCGGCGTCGCAAGCGTCTATGGCGCCTGCATCGAAAGCCGCGCAGGCTGTCAACGCGCCTCCCAACCTCGGAGACATTTTCCGCGACGCGCCGGTCGGCGTCGCCTTTGCCGACGGCGAGGGCAAGCTCATCGACGCCAATCCGGCTTTCGCGAAATTCTTCGGCGCGCAAGGTGCACTGCAGGGCCGGGCGTTCGGCGAGATGGTCGATGTCGCTGACCGTGCGCGCATCATTGAACTCATCACGCAGGCGGCCCATGGGACAAACAATGTCGCCTCGGCCGAACTGCGCGCCGCAGGACAGGAAGAACGCACGGCCGAATTGTTCGCAAGCCCGATCAGCGGCGGACGCGTCATTCTCTATCTCGTCGACGTATCGGAACAGAAGGCGCTCGAGACAAAGTTCGCGCAGTCGCAGAAGATGCAGGCGGTCGGCCAGCTCGCCGGCGGCGTGGCGCACGACTTTAACAATCTGCTGACCGTCATCATCGGCAATTCCGAATTCCTCCTGATGCGGCACCAGGCCGGCGATCCGTCATTCAAGGAGATCAACGAAATCCACCAGAACGCCCTGCGTGCAGCGACGCTGGTCGGCCAGCTTCTCGCTTTCTCGCGCAAGCAGACGATGCAGCCGCGCGTTCTGGCCGTCCGCGACGTCGTCGGCGAACTTGCGCTGATGCTGCGCCGCCTGTTGCGCGAAGGCGTCGACCTGAAGCTCGAGCATGGCGCCGATGTCTGGCCGGTGCATGCCGATGAGGCGCAGCTTTCCAACGCGATCATCAACCTTGTCGTCAATGCGCGCGACGCCATGCCAAAGGGCGGAACGGTGACGATCCGCACCGCGAACGAGAATGTGCTGACGCCGTCGGCGCTCGGTACCGCGATCATGCCGGCCGGCGAATATGTCCGCATCGAGGTGTCGGACAGCGGCATCGGCATTCCCAAGGAGCATCTGGGCAAGATCTTCGATCCGTTCTTCACGACCAAACCCGTCGGACAAGGCACGGGCCTTGGCCTTGCGACGGTCTATGGCATCGTCAAGCAGACGGGCGGGTTCATCACGGTCGACAGCGAGGTCGGCAAGGGCACGACCTTCCGCATCTTCCTGCCGCGCCACCGCGTCGATGAGAACGCTCCGGTCGTCACCGAGCCGGAACGCGCCGGACCGCGCGATGTCACCGGCCAGGACACGATCCTTCTCGTGGAAGACGAAGAGGCGGTGCGCAGCTTTGCCGCGCGCGCGCTCAAGCTGCGCGGCTACAGCGTGCTGGAAGCCGCCGGCGGCGAGGAAGCGCTGGAGATCGTGCAGAACGCCAAGGCCCCGATCCATCTTCTGATCACCGACGTCGTCATGCCGAACATGGACGGCCCGACGCTGGTACGTGCGGTCAAGCGCATCCGTCCGGAGATGGCCGTGATCTTCATGTCCGGCTATGCGGAGGAAGCTTTCCGCCGCAATGACGAGAAGGCCGAGGACCTGCACTTCCTGCCCAAGCCTTTCGGTCTCAAACAACTGGCCGCCAAGGTGAAGGAAGTCCTTGCCGGTGCTCCTGCGCCCAAGCGCGTGGGCTAAGTCCGCGGCGCGAAAATCTGCGACCGCAAATCGGGAAGCGGCACACGCCGGCGCAGGATCGGCACCATCAGTTCGAGCACATCGTCACGGAATAAGTAGTGATGGCTGAGCGCGGCGGCGGCATGAACGCCCAGCAGTCCGGCGAGCGCCAAGGCTCCCATCTGGTGCAGCGCATAGACCCGGTCGGCGAGCGCCATGTTCCGTGCCATCAGCGCGGGTACCGTCCAGATGAACATTTCAAACGGATGGCCCCTCAGCAGCATCTGAAACAGCCCGGTGAAGGGTTGCAGAATCAGCAGCGCATAGAACGCGTGCTCGTTCGATTGCGCGGCCCATCTGGTGATCCGCCACATGTTCGCCGGGAACGGCGGAAAAGTCGCCAAGCTACTGCGCCACGCAAATCGCAGGACCGTCAGGCCCCATACCAGCGCGCCTGCGGAGCGATGATAGAGCAGCAGGTCCGGCATAAGCGGCAGTGCGTCGAGCCTGGTCATCGCCCAACCGCTCGCAAGAAGAAGGAGAACGAGCGACGCGCTCAGCCAATGGATCGCAATGGTGAGCGCATCGAACCGTCCGCGCACGGTCCGGCCGTCGCGCAAGACAACGGCTTGCGAGATTCGCATCGTTACCCTCGGGATCGTTTCCCCCATGACGGGGCTTACGCGGCACTTATTCCTCCGCCTGCCGTCAGCATTTCGCGCCCGTTTCCCCGCGAGATTGTGGGGGGAATCACCTGCCAAGACGGGGCCGGATTCGGTGTCACATGTCCGTCATGGACATAGGTAGTGCCTTCATTTGAAATCGGTGTCCGGAAATAGCAGCGCCGCTCGACCCGATTCTTTCAGGGAGCGGCGCTGGATAAGACCCGTGTCCTGCCGTTAGACGATCCCCCATCAAGACATGGTTGGGGGAGCTGGATTCGAACCAGCATTACCGAGTTTGACTGTTACTATTAGTATATAGCGTCCAAATTCACGGATCGCGCTCAGGCGGCGATTTTTTTCTTATAGGGACCGCGGTTTTTGGCCGGACGTTCTTCGGCTTCGATTAGCCGAACTACATGCGACATATCCATTAGTTCGTCGGTGATACCTGCGGCCATTGCCGGAGTCATTTTGAGCGTCTTGTGGATTTTGCAGAAATTGTACCACACAAAATAGAGCGCCAGTGCGTGACAATGGTTTTCAAACTTCTTGGAAAACGCATTCGTCAAGCGTGTAAAGCGGCGCATTCCCATACGCATATTCAGGTTCATTCGTTCGACGTGAGATGTGGAGGCCTTCGACAAATCGAATGTCCCGAAGATGCTTTTCTTTTCCGCGCGAACGACAACGCCCGGACTATATTTTCTGGCCGGTCCGCTATCAGGCGTTTCAGTAAAGACTTTGTTGATCTGCGCATATGACGCGTCGATTGGGAAGATTTCGGAGACAAGGCTGCTGTAGCCGACCCAGCCGTCAGTCGTAACATGCACTGGCGTTTCGATGCGATCAGACGCGTCCTGCAAAAACGCTCTGGCGCAGGTCGCGTCGCGGTCTCCTGCAAACCAATTCACGATCAGCTTGGAATCGCGGTCCAATGCGGTGAATGTCCAAATGTCGCCCATGCCT
>Ga0265325_10000367_pt1 | contig 31712 bp, 17 predicted proteins | sample 41420metaG_FD_202090 | JGI IMG/M metagenome (GOLD analysis project Ga0265325, IMG submission 202090) | Rhizosphere microbial communities from Carex aquatilis grown in University of Washington, Seatle, WA, United States - 4-14-20 metaG | ecosystem: Host-associated > Plants > Roots > Rhizosphere... | reverse complement strand
ATTCATCAGGCGAGACCTCGGGGGGTGTGACCGCGGCGAATTCCTCGCACAGTAAAATCAGCCGCAGCAGGTGACGGAAGATAATCCCCTCCTGCTTGGTCAGATCGCGGGCTTTGACGAAGTTGTTGAACTTGCCGCCGAAGGCCAATAGTTCTCCGGCCGCCCAGACGGCCTGCGTTTCGACGTCGGCCACGTCGGGAAACCGGGCGTCGAACAACAGCCGCAGCTTTTCGGCCAACAACGGCGGCCTCTCCGGCTCGTCGTCGTAGGGGCCGTCTTCTTCTTCGTCGTCTCCGCCCGGCGTCAACGGCGAGGCAATCAGCCCGCGGCTGATCAATTCGGCGTCGAGCCGTGTGGTCGCTAATGGTCCGGGCGGCAAGTCGAAAGGTACGCGCACGTACTTCACCAGAGGACGAGGCATCGCGAGCACGCTTTCAAGCGCTTGCAGACGCTCGTTGCGGTCGGCAATTCCCATGTGCTCGATCAAGAACGCGCCATACAACGGATTGACGCTGCGGAACACCAACAGCCTGTCGAGCGCAGGGGTGGGCGTGGCGAGAACAGGCGAGTATCGCGGGGGAGGAGCGACTTCGGATTTTGGACTTTGAATCTTGGTTTGGAGAAGGCCGTGCGGAGGAGTGGCGTTGGAAGCAATTGCGGATTGCGGATTGCGGATTGCGGTTTGGAATAGGCCGCTAGCCAGCGCGGGTTCGGCCGGCGTCGCCGACTTTGCGGCTTCTGAATTCCCACTTCCCGACTGCCGTGCCGGTGGCGGCGGATCGAGCGTGACATACCCGCCCGCTTCGAGCGACATCAGCATCCGATCGAGCTCCACTTCGCCGGCCTTGATCCGCGGTTCGTCCATCAGTCGCTTGCGGATCAGGGCGCGAATCCGGTTGACTTCCGGCGAGAGCTTGAGCAGGTAGGCCAACAGCCGCCAGGGGAAATGGCCTTTGCTGTAGAGCTTGCCCGGCGGCGCGACCTTGAGCTTTTCGAACTGCGCCTCGTTCCAATAGGTCTCGGTCTCGCGGCGGGTGGGCCGCTTCTTCTTCAGCGCCTTCTTGGCCTTGAGCAAGCCGGGGTCTTTGGTGTCTTCCGGGATCGCGTCGTATTTCTGCTTCCAGCGGAGTATTTTGACGTCGTCCTCGTGGGCCAGTGCGAAGACATAGCCGCGGTCGTCGAATTGCGGCCGGCCCGCCCGGCCGAAAATCTGGTGCGCCGAGCTGGCGTCCAACAGTTTTTGCTCGCCCCGTGGGCCCTTGACCAGCGAACTAAGCACCACGCTACGGGCCGGCAAGTTGATGCCGGCCGCCAAGGTTTCGGTGCACATCGTCACCGCCAGCAGTTTACGCTGAAACAGTTCTTCGACCACACGGCGATATTTGGGCAGCAGACCCGCGTGGTGTACCCCCACGCCGCGCTGCAGCAATTGCTTGAGCTTCGGCCCGACGCCTTGCGACCAATCGAGCCGGTTGACCTCGGCCATGAGTTGCGACCGCTCCGGCTCGGCCGTGAGGTGGCACCCCTTGAGCTGCTCGGCGATGTTCCAGCATTCGTCGCGATTGAAGCAGAAAACCAGCGCCGGGGTGCGGCGCGAAGCGGCGTCGCCCTCGGCCATGAGCGTGAGCTGCTCGTTGAGTAATTCGTCCGCCACCCACTGGTACGTCAGCGGTACTCGCCGCTCGGTCCCCTCGACCAGTTCCAGCTTGCGGCCATGGCAGCGGTCGAGCCAGGCGATGAACTCCTTCGAGTTGCCCACCGTGGCCGAGAGCAACAAGAGCCGCGCATGCGGCGGAAGCATTCCCAGCGAAAGCTCCCAGACGATGCCCCGCTGAGGGTCGGCGAAACTGTGGAACTCGTCCATCACCACGGCGCTCACCCGTTCGAAATCGAACGGCTCGGGGTTGAGCAGCCGGTTGAGCAGGATTTCGGCCACGACCACCAGAACCCGGGCTTGCGGGTTGACCTTGCGGTTTCCGGTCACCAGCCCCACGTCGTCGGGCGAAAATCCCCAGCGGGTAGCGGCCCTTTGCATTTCGGCGAACTTCTGTTCCGTGAGCGCGATCAAAGGAGTCGTGTAGTACGCCGTCGTTCCCGAGTGCAGGGCCTCGAAGAGCGCCGCTTCGGCGATCAGCGTCTTGCCCGTCCCGGTTGGCGCGCAAACCAGCACCCCCTGTTCCGCGGTGAACCAGGCCAACAGGGCTTCTTCCTGCACCGGGTAAGGCGTATAGGGCAACTGCGCCAAGTACTGCTCGGCCAATTGGTCGCGGGCCGGAGAGGCGGTGGGCATGAAGGGGTCGCCGGGACGGATGAGCGTGTCGGATTAGGCGAGCGGGGGGCGTAAGCCCCCTGGTGCTTGATGGGGGTGGAATGAAACAGCGTGTCGCAGCCAATGCTATCGTTTCCGCGGTAAGAATTGTAGTGCCTGACTCGATCGGCTACATTCCAAGGATGAGCGAGGCCACGTTGCTGAGAATCGAGGGCGAAGTCGAACGCCCCTTGTCCCTTTCGTTTGCCGACCTGGCGGCATTCGACACGCGGCACCAGGTAGCCGACGTCAGCCGCCTCGACCCGAAACGCGCCGGAGACGCCGTGCGGCTGAACGGCCTCTTGGAACGCGCCGGCGTGAAGCCGACGGCCAAGTACCTTTCGCTGCACTCCTCGACCGACGACTTCCACGCCAGTATCCCGCTCGATGCCGTTCGTGAGCGCGCGATCGTCATCTATCGGCTGGGCGGCCAGGCGTTGCCCGTCAAGTCGGGCGGGCCGTTACGTTTCTTCATTCCCGACTTCGCCGCCTGCCACACGCAGGAGGTCGACGAATGCGCCAACGTCAAGTTCGTCGACCGGATCGAGCTCACGCGCGAACGCGGCTATGACAACCGGCCAAGCGAGGAAGAAGAACACGCCGAACTGCACCGCCGGCAAGCGGCGGGCGAGGGGTGAACGGCTCGCAGTCGGTGCCGATCGACATCATGCAGCAAGTCGACGCGTGCCTGAAGACCGCCTTGGCTTCAACCTAATCGCGCTCGGACGGCTTTACGGCCCCATGGAAGCCGGGTTCGCCCGCAAACTTCGCATACAAGGGCGGCAGCAGGAACAGGTTGAGCGAGGTTGAAGTGATCAGCCCACCGAGGATCACGATGGCCATTGGGTACTCGATCTCGTGCCCGGGCCGGTTGCCCGCCACTACCAACGGCACCAGCGCCAGCCCGGTCGCCAGCGCGGTCATCAGAATCGGGGTGAGCCGTTCTTCGGCGCCACGCAGCACGAGCGGCAGGCCGAACAGCTCCCCTTCCTCGGTCTCCAGGTGCCGGTAGTGGCTAACGAGCATGATGCCGTTGCGCGCGGCGATCCCCAGCACGGTAACGAAGCCCACCAGCGAGCCGAGTGAGAGCACGCCGCCGGACAATTCGACGGCCGCCACCCCTCCGACCAGCGCGAAAGGGATCGTCAACAACACCAAGAGCGTCAGCCGTAGTGACTGGAAATCGACGTGCAGCAGCAGTACGATCCCCACCAGTGAAAGGGCGGCCAGGGCATAGAGCCGACGTCGCGATTCCTCGAGCGCCGTGTACTCGCCCAGGAATTCGGGATGATAGCCGTGGTCGAATTCGAGCGTGCGAACTCTCCGTTCGATTTCCTGGGCCACCGAGCCCAGGTCGCGCCCCTTCACGTTGCAAGTCACGTCGATGCGCCGCGAGGCGTGCTCGCGCTTGATCTCGTTCGGCGCCGGCACGACTTGCACGCCGGCCACGTCGCCCAGCGGAACGTAACCGCCCAACGGCGTTTCGATCGGCAGACGCAAGAGCGCGTTGACGTCGGTCCGAAGTGCGGGCACACCCCAGACGACAACATCGAACGATTTCTGGTCGCGGTAGACTTCGCCCGCCTTCGCCCCACGCACCAGCGTGGTCGTCGCGCGGCGGACCTGGCCGGGAGAAAGTCCAAAGCGCGCCGCCGCCTCGGGATAGAGCCGCACCTGCACCTGCGGCACGAGTACTTGAGACTCGACTTGGAGGTCTTTCGCCCCCTCGACTTGGGCGATCTCTTTGCGGACCTCCTCGGCCTTATTGCGGAGCACGTCCATGTCGTAGCCGTAGATCCGCACCACGATCGCGGCCGAGGCCCCGGTGAGCACCTCTTTGATCCGCTCCTTGAGATAGGTCAGCACGTCGCGCTTCAGCCCAGGGTAGCCTTCGATCGCCTCCGATACCTTGGCCATCGTCTCCGGCACATCGACACCCTCATCGACGCTGATCCAAAGCTCCGTGAAGTTCGGTCCCACCACCTCATCGGCAACCTCGGCCCTGCCGATGTGCGAGCCGAAGTTACGTACTCCCTCGATCTCACGTAGCTCCTGGCTGGCGCGGATCGTGATCCGCCGCATGGCTTCCAACGACGTGCCCGGCTTCTCGACGAAGTGCATCAGAAAGTCGGTCTCCTGAAAGTTTGGCAAGAACTCCTTTCCCAGCCCGAGGAAGGCCCAGCCGGTCAGGCCGAACATCACGGCGATGCAAGCAATCGCCCAGAGCGGTCTGCCGACCAGTGGAGGCAGGACTAACCGGTAAACGCGCTTCAGCAGTCGGGCCAACGGTGCGTCGCGGTGCCGCTCGGGAGCGCCGGGCAGCAGCACCAGCGACAACGCCGGGGTGACCGTCAACGCCACGAACAGCGATGCGCTGATCGCCAGGATGTACGACACCGCCAGAGGTCGAAAGAACGAACCCGCCAGACCGTCGAGAAACAGCACCGGTACGAACACCAGAATCACGATCAGGCTGGCGAAGACGACGGCGCTACGGACTTCAAGCGACGCGGCCAGCACCACGTTGAAGTCCGAGGCCGGTTGCGCGGCCACGCGGTTCAGCCGCAATCGCCGCAGGATATTCTCGACGTCGATGATCGCGTCGTCCACGACCTCGCCCAGCGCGATCACCAGCCCGGCCAGGACCATCGTGTTCATGGTTTCGCCGGCGTAGTGCAACGTCAGGGCGGCGGCCACCAGCGAAAGCGGTATCGCCGTGATGCTGATCAATGCGGTGCGCCAGTCGAACAGGAACGCGGCCAGGATCACGATCACCAGGCCGCAGCCGACAAGCATGGCGCGCGACAGGTTGTGAAGCGAACGCTCGATGAACGTTGCGGGGCGAAAAATCGTGGGGTCCACGTCGACGTCCTTAAGACCCGGCCTGAGGTCGTTGAGCGCCTTTTCAACTTGCCGTGTGACTTCCAGCGTGTTGCCCCAGGGCTGTTTCTCGACGATCAACAGCAAGCCTGGCCCGTCGTTGATCACGGCGTCGCCGATCGGGGCCGGAAAATTCTCGACGACGTCGGCGACATCGCGCAGCAGCAGCGGCGCGCCTTGCCGGAAATCGACCACCACGCCCCCCAGCTCGTCGGTGCTGGTGATGCTCGACAGGTGGCGAATTGCCAACCGTTGGTTGGGGCTGTCCAGAAAACCGCCGTTGTCGGGGAGCGTGGCGCTGGCGGCGGCCTTGTGGACGGCGTCCAGCGAAACCTCGTGCCTTCGCAAACGGTCGGGATCAACCAGAACCTGAAACTGCCGGTCGCGCTGCCCCCAAATCGCCACATTGGCCACGCCGCGCACGGCCATCAGGTGCGGCCGGATCGTCCAACGGGCCAGTTCGCTCAACTCCATCTGGGACAGCTTCTGCGAGCTGACGCCGATTTTCATCACCCGGCTGGTCGACGACAACGGCGAGAGCATCACAGGCGGCCTGGCGACGGCGGGCAGCCGTCCGGCCTCGGTCGCCAGTCGCTCCTGCACGAGCTGGCGCGCACGGATCAGGTCGGTTCCCGGTTGGAAGATCAGGACCACGCTCGACAGTCCCAAAACGCTCTTGGAGCGAATCGTTTTCAGCCAGGGGGTGCCGTTGAGAACGTTTTCCAGTGGCATGGTCACCAGGCTCTCGACTTCCTCCGTCGAGAGGCCCGGGGCTTCGGTCTGGATTTCGACCAAAGGGGGAGCGAACTCGGGAAACACGTCCAACGGTGTCGTGCGCAGCGTCCGCAGCCCGAAGACCATGAGCGCAATCGACGCGGCCAAGACGATCACTCGAATTCGCAACGAACTTGAAATGAGCCAGGTCATTTGCCAAACCCGAATTCGGCCCCAAACAACTCGGCTGCGCCTGCGGTGACCACCGCTGCTCCCGGAGTTGGTCCTTGGCCCAAGACGGCGTCGGTGCCGTCCACGAACCGCACCTCGACACGCCGTCGCACGTAGGTCAAGGGTGCGGTCCTTTCATAGACCCAACTTCCGCCTTGAATGTCGTGGACCACTGCCGACCAAGGGAGGACGAGGTTTTCGTCCTGGCCCGCCAGCACGAGCGTGACACCCACTTTCTGTCCGGGGCGGAACGCGCGGTTAGGGTTGTCGAGCTCATAATAAAGGTCGACCGTCGCGGCGAGGGCGGTGGCGGTGGGCGGGGCGGGCACCGGCTGCGCGGCGTACACGGCGCCGGCCGGCGCCTGGGCCAGGCTTCCCACTTGGGCCGGCCGGTCGGCGACGATTTCGGCTTCCTCGCCGACGTAGACCGGAACCTTGATCCAAACCTTCGCGTAATTGAGCACTTCGAAAAGAGGCGCTCCCGTGGGAACGGTTTCCCCTTCCGCCGCCAGTGCCGCTTTGAGCACGCCGTCCTGTGGTGCCTCGATGGCCAACGGTGTCAGCGTCGACTCGGCGGCGTCGGGCGCGTCGAGGTTGAGGAGCTTCTGACGCTTGACTGCGGCATCCAGGCCCTTTTGTGCCAATTCCAAGAGTGCTTGGGCCTGATCGACGGCTCGCTTCGTGCCGGCTTTTTCGCGTAGCAGTTTTTCGGCCAGCGACAGCTCTTTCTCGGCCGCCTCGACCTGCACCAGGGCCTGCTCGACTTTTCCGTCGGCGTCCGCCCGCGACTCTTCCAACCGCATGCGGCCTTCGGCCGTGAGCAAATCGCGCTCGGGCGACAATAGCGGCACGAGCACCGCCATCGGCTCCGCGCGCCGGACAGGCGCACCGACCAGCGGCAACTTGCCTTCCTTAGGCGGTTGTAAGGTGCCGGTGAACGGGGCCGAAACGATGATCGATGCACCGGTAGGCAAAGTCACCTCGCCCCCCCACGTCCGCCGCCTTTCGACCGCGCGGCGATCGACCGCCGCCGTTTCGATGCCCAATCGCATTTCGGCCTCGGCCGTGAGCACGATCGTATTCAGCTTCCCTTCCACGGCGATCGCATCCACGTTCGCGGGTGCCGCTGCCTTTGGCGGCGCGGATTTCTGTTGGTTGCACCCGGCCGCGAGCGCCAGGCCGAGCAACGCTGAGGCTGTCGGGAAATGGCAAAGGGGCAAAAGCCACGGATGAAACACGGATGAAACACGGATGGGTTTCATGGTGCCATTGTCGGCGGCGGGGATAGCCGATGCAAGGCCACGGGCGTCACCATCAGGCGCCTGCCGACGTCGGCATTGCGGTAGCCGCATCGCAAGCAGGGCCCGCGGGCGAAAGCAATGGTCAAACGCGAGATCAAGAAGTCAGGTTCATCCGGCGGACGTGCGCCGGTCGGGCCGGTGACCTTCCAACAAGCGGCCCATGCTACGGACCTGTTCGAGTTGGCGGGCTTGAACCTCGGCAATTTCGCGCTCCCGCTTGGGCACCTTCGGATCGAGAATTGGGATACGTGCCAGTCGAATGATCAGGTCCTGTTCGTCAGGATCCCGCTGGGCGAATCGCTCCAAAGCATCCGCGGCCATTTGGCCCGATTCGCCGACCCCGTCATACGTTCGCCGGTGGTATATCATGGGAATATGCCTTTTGGTCTGCCGAGGAATCCGACCCGGCTTCAGTATAGTGGATGGCGGGGTGCCTATGCCGAAGATTATTGCGAAAAGCAACATGACCGACTCCGTCACCAATTTCGGCGGCAACCTGCGATTCAGCCCAGCCGAGTACCTGACGCCCCGTTCGGAGGACGAGGTGCTTCAGATCCTGCTGGAGCACAGCGGCAGGAAAATCCGCGCCGTCGGCCGCCTGCACTCGTGGAGCGAGGCGCCGGTAGCTGACGAAATCCTGATCGACTTGCGCCACCTGGACCAGGTGCAAACCGAGCGTCAGGATGACGATGTGTTGGTCACGGTGGGCGCCGGCTGTCAGATTAAGCGATTGTTGGCCGAGTTGGACCGGATGCACCTGACGATCCCGTCGGTCGGCTTGATCGCCGAGCAGACGATTGCGGGTGCCATCTCGACAGGGACACATGGTTCCGGCAAGCACAGCTTGTCGCATTACGTGGTCGAAGCTCGGTTGGCGGCCTACGACGAAACGACCGGCCAGGCGGTCATCCGTACCGTCGGCGAGGGGCCCGAGTTGCGGGCGGCGCGCTGCGCGCTGGGCTGCTTGGGAATCATTCTCGCGGTCAAGCTCCCCTGTCGCCCGCAGTACCGCATTGAGGAGCACGTGCGCGAGTACGCCACGCTCGATGAAGTGCTGGCGCAGGAAGAAACGTACCCGCTGCAGCAGTTTTTCCTGGTCCCCTGGCGCTGGCGGTTTTTCGCGCAGCACCGCCGTGAAACGCCCCACCGGCGCAGCGCGCTGGCCGGGCTGTATCGCCTCTATTGGCTGTTGACCATCGACCTGGCGTTACACCTCGTTGTAATATTCCTGGTAAAGCTGTTGCGCAGTCGCGCTGTTGCGCGTTTCTTCTATCGCCGCATTCTCGGACTGGCGGTGGTCCGCGGCTGGAAGGTCGTCGACGACTCGCAAGCCATGCTGGTGATGAGGCACGAGCTGTTTTGTCACATCGAGATCGAGCTTTTCGTCGCGCGGCCGCGCCTTGCGGAGGCGCTCGCATTCGTTCGAGAGGTATTGCAGTCGTTCGACGGGGATCCGAGCACACTCAGCCATGCCACGCGGCAGCGGCTCGCCGCGATCGGCTTGCTCGACTCCCTCTTGCACGACGCCGGCACCTACACGCACCACTACGCGATTTGCGTGCGGCGCGTGTTGCCGGACGACACCCTCATTTCGATGGCCGGCGGTCTGGCGGAACCGTGCTATGCAATCAGCTTCATCAGTTACGCGGGCGCCAGCGACCGAGCGGGCTTTTTCGCATTTGCGAGCTTCCTGGCGAAAAGCATGGCGGAGCTGTTTGCCGCACGGCCGCATTGGGGAAAGGTTTGCCCGCTCGGCGCACGGCGCATCGAGGCGCTGTACCCACAGCTTCGTGAATTCCGCGAGATATGCCTCGCTCGCGACCCGAAGGGTGTGTTTCGCAACCGCTGGATTTCGGAGGTCGTGTTCGACGAGCCGCCGGGGCGACCAATGGAATCGCCTTCTTGAAATGAACGTGCCATGTCAATTCCACCGCTACGCTGAAGACACTCCGCGTTCCAGACCTCGATAGGTCCAGAATCATGCGTCGCGGACGTTGCGTTTTTTCAACACACGTCGCCTGGGGGCAACATTTTCGGCGGCCCGTTTGCTAGGGTGGGTCAACGCCGCCAGACGGCGTTTCCTAAGCTAAGCTCTCCATGTGGAGTGACTTAGGTTGGCGGAGCACCGCGGTCGATCATGGTGCCGCTTGTGCCGCCGGCACCTCAATTGCAAGACGTAATTCCACGGCCCCCATCACACTCCAATCCGACTCAGGAACCGCTCGATGGACCCGACGACCCCACTCCCAGTCAATCTGGCTGAATTTGTTCGCCTCGCCCGTACTCACCCGCGCCGCTGGTTGACCCCGGCCTTGCTCGTGACGGCCGCGGCCGTGGCCTATGCCGCACTGCGGAGCGATACCTGGGAAGCCTCGCAAACATTGATCGTTCGCAACGAGGCGGCGGGCAACCTCGACGAGCCCGGCAAGTTTCGTGGCGCCGAGGACATGAAGGCCGCCCAGGAAACGATTCTGGAGATGGCCAAGAGCCCAAGCGTTCTGCGCGAGGCGATGGTCGAGGTTGGCCCGCCGGCCGATGCCGAGACGACGAATTGGCCGTCGCCGCTTGACGTCGAACGCCAGACCGAAATGATCACACTCACCCCACCCAAGGGCGCCGAGTTCGGCAAGACCGAAGTTCTGTATCTCAAGGTCAAAGACAACGATCGCCAACGTGCGCTCGACATGGCGCGTGCCGTGCGCGGGCGGCTTACGACGCGAGTGCGGAAACTTCGCGACGCCAAAGCCCAGAGCATGATTGACGAGCTCGGCGATGCGGTTTCGCTGGCCGAGGCCGACCTGGCCGCTTCGACCGCCGAGCTGACCAGCCTTGAACAATCGGTCGGCGGCGACCTGGCCGAGCTGCGCATGCTGTACGATTCGGCCTCGGGCGACGGCGACTTGCGGCGCGGCGCGCTGGAACTCGAAACCGAACTGCGAAAGGCCGAGCTCGACGAGAACAACAACCGGGCCTTGTTTGACCTGCTCAACTCGTCGCGCGTCGATCAGGGGCGCCTCCTGGCGACGCCCGGCCGGTTGCTCGAATCGCAACCCTCGCTCAAACGTCTCAAGGAAGGATTGGTCGACGCGCAATTGCGCACCGCGCAGCTCGCCGGCGCCATGAGCGAATCGCACCCCATGGTCCAGGCCGCGCGCGAGGCCGAACAGGAAATCAGCCGCCACCTGCACGATGAGCTGGCCATCGCGCTGCGCGGAGTCAAAGTCGACATGCAACTCACGTCCGATCGCACGCAATCGCTGGGCGAGCAGTTGGCCCATGCGCGAGGCCGGTTGGAGCGTGTCGCCGGAATACGGGCCGAATACACGAACCTGGTGGCTGACGTCGCGCACCGCACGAGGCTGCTCGAAGCCGCCCGCAAGGAGTTGGCCGAAGCCCGCGGCAGTCAGGCCGGAGCGCACAGCGCCAGCCTGATCGCGGCGATCGACGAACCCACGACCGGCGCTCGGCCGATTGGTCCGGGGCGAACCGTGACCGCGTTGGCGGGGCTCGTGGGTGGCCTCTTGATCGGTGGCGGCGTGCTGTTCCTTTCGCTTCCTGCCGCGCCGCGGGTACCGCGAGCCGAAGCCGTTTCGGTGCCGGCACAATACCGACCCAATCCACTCGCCGATTTCCGCCAGCCGGCCTATGGCACCGGTGGCGGATTCTCGTTCGAGAAGGCGCTGGCGAAGAACCGCTTGGCCAAGGCGGCCCGATAGGGTGATTCATGGTCATCCTTGCCCTGATCGCCGTGCTCTTGGCGCTCGTCTGGGGCGCCGCGCTGTTTTGTCGTGGCGGCTTGCTCGCGGGCTGTCTGGCGGTGCTATTGGCGGGCACGTGTTTCGGCGCTTCCTTTTTTAGTTTGCCGGCCGGACCCATGCCCCTCACCTCCGACCGGTTGCTGTGGGCCGTATTGCTGGTGCAGTACCTTATTTGGCGCCGGTTCGGTTGGGCCGAACCGAAGCCGCTGGGCAAAGCCGAATGCCTCCTGGGAGCGCTGGCCGTCTGGCTTTGCATCAGCACTTTCAGCCATGATTGGCACGTCCGCGGCTCTCAGCCCGTGGCCTGGTTCATGTTCTTTTACCTGATGCCCCTGGGCCTGTACTGGGTCGCGCGGCAGAGTCGTTTGTCAGATAAGTCATTGAAAGCGATGTTCGCCGGCCTGGCAATTTTTGGGTTCTATCTTGCGTTCACGGCAATTGCCGAGACACGACAAGCCTGGTGGCTCGTGTTTCCCAAGTACATTGCTTCTTCAAGTGAAGTGAACTTTTTCGGCCGCGGCCGCGGACCGCTTTTGAACCCCATCGCCAATGGTATGGCCATGACTGTCTGTCTCGCCGGATTACTCATGTGCTGGCCCCGTTTGGGGCGATGGGGCCAACTCGCGGTTCTGCCCGTGATATTGATTTTTGGCCTGGGCATTTACGCCACGCTCACCCGTTGTGTCTGGCTGGGAGCACTGGCGACGCTGTTGATCGTGGTGGGGCTGTCGATGCCTCGTGCGTGGCGCGTGCCGTTGCTGGTGGGTTCGCTGCTGATCGTCACGGCCGTGGGGTTGACGCAGTGGGATCGCATGCTGGCGTTCAAGCGCGACCAAGGGCTGAGCGAGGCGGAAGCCGCCGAGAGCGTCCGGCTGCGCCCGATCCTGGCGGCCGTGGCCTGGAACATGTTCTGCGATCGCCCCATTGCCGGCTGCGGCTACGCGCACTACCGTGACGAGTTCGTCAACTACCTCGCCGATCGCTCGTTTGACCTGCCTCTGGAAAAATCGCGGCGGTACTTGCAACACAACACGTTCCTTTCCCTCTTGACAGAAACCGGTCTGATTGGCGCGGGCTTGTTCACCGCGCTCTTGGTCATTTGGGGCCGCGGCGCCTGGCAGCTCTGGCACGCGAAAGCGGCGCCGCTGGCGGCGCGGCAACAAGGACTGCTGTTCCTGGCGTTCTTGGGTGGTTACCTTCCCAACGCCATGTTTCACGATCTGGCCATCATCCCGATGATGAACATGCTGCTCTTCTTCCTGGCGGGCGTCACTGAGTCGCTACGGCCGCTTCATTCGAACATCAAATACCCGAACCCTTCGGGCACGATCGATGTCGCTGCGGGCGTGGTCCACGATTGGAACCCAACGCCGGGCACCGTCCGCTGGGCGCCAAAGGCCCAGACCTGTTTCGACGGTGGCTGACCGCCGAGCTCGCTGAACGAAATGGCCGCCTCGGCCGTCCAATGGCCGTCTTCGCCGCCGGCCGCCACGTACCAGGTCGGGTCCCAACTGAGGTCGCCCCAGCAGTCGTCGCCCGTCCAACCGCGATGATCGATCGACAAGCGATAGGCCGTCGTGAAATCGCGGTCGATGTCGATGAAAAAATCGACCCGGTCGTGCGCGGCCAGGTCGCCGTCGCGGGGCCGTGGCGGGCTGCTCGGTTCATAGGTGCCGCCGGCCGCCTGTTGGCAGTCGAGCGCCAGGTAGAGGTATTCCTGGTCGTACGACACCAAGGCCACGGCCGTCCAATCGGTGTCGTCGCCCAGCGCGCTATGCAACTCGAGTGGCTTGGCCTTTTTCCAGATGTCGTCGTCGAGTCGACCGTCGAGCTTCGGCTTCTCGCCCGTGGCCACGTGGGCCACTCGCTTCGGCGGCAACTGATCGGGCCTGGTCAGCCAGCGCTCGAACATGGCCGAGGCCCACCAGCCATCGTGTTGCCGCGCGCGGGTTAGTTCGACAAAGTGCCGTTCGGCCAAGCGCGGCTCGCCCTGCCGCCGATGGGCGACGGCCAGCGGGAACCGGACCTCCGGCTCTGCCACGACCGCCGGGTTACGCTCTTGGAGCAGCTTTCCCACCGCCTGGGCATGCTGTAGCCTGTCCGTCTCGATCGTGGTATCGAACGCCATGACCACTCCCGACCGCGCTCCGGCACCGATGTTAACCGACTGTTCTGCCGACGCTTTCTGGGCGCCGCCGCCGCGCGGCAAGCGCTCGGCGCCCGGCCCGAATTCAACCGGCTCGATCGCCGAAGCCAATATCGCATGGCTCGGCCGGGTGTGCGCCACGCGCCAGGCCGCCTCGCTGCTCGACCAGTACTGTACCAGCCAAACCAGGGCTGCGGGGGCAAGAGGATGTTCAGGGTGGCGGTCGGCCAACAGGTTGAACGTTTCGGCAGCCATGGGCCAGCGGCCTGTGCGATGATACTGTCGGGCCAGTTGGTAGATCACCTGTCCGGCCGAATTGTCGTCGAGACCGGCGGTCAACTCGCCGATCTGCGCCCCGAACCGCGCCTGGTCTGCCTCCGACTGGTCGGGGCGCGCGAGAATCGCCTTCAGATTGCGGTGTCGCTGGGCGACACGCTTCATCAGGTCGATGCTTTGCGCGCCTGTTTCGATCAACTGCCGCCGGGCCTCGCCGGCCGGATGTAACGTAATACCGCTGAAGAAGTCGTGTACGCCCCGTCCCTGCGGCAGCGTGTCGACGTGCAGGAAAAACCCGAGCGTCGTCGGGCTCGGTGTGTACTCCTCGACGATCAGGCCCCGTGGACCGGCGGCGTAATCGGCCAACGACGCGCCCAACCGGTTTGCGACCTGTGCCGTGTTCAAGTTGAGTGTGCCAAGCTGCCCCGGCGGCAGGCTGCCGAAGACTTTTTTGACCTGCCAGGCGTCGAGCCCCATTTGCCCAAGCTGTTCTGGAAACCGCGTCGCATCGGCGGCTTGTTCGACGGCGCGCAACACGATCTGGTTGACGACATGTCCAAGCCGATCGTCGCCGCGCGGGCTGGCCGCGTGGGTCAAAACCACATCGGGCCGCCAGGTGCGAATCTGCCGCACGAGATGAGCTTCGAGCCGCTCGATGCCTTGCCCGTCGTTGGCCCGGTCCCATCCGTCGACGAGCTGTTCGGCCGACAAGCCCAGCCCGGCTTGCCGTAACGGAAAGCCCCAGGCCGTTTCGGCCGCGCTGGCCCCTGCGCCCACGAGCGCCGCTTGTGCGCGATCGGACTGTCCGACGAGTGCGGCCTGCCCCGGCTCTTGATCGCGGCGATTCAACATTTCGACCGCCGACAAGTAGCCGTCGTTCGCCGACAATCGGCTCAGCAGCTCGAGGGGCACTGCGCCTGCGTCGCTATACAGGGCCAGGAGCGCGGCGCGCGTTCCGCCCGAGCGCTGCCGCTGCCAGTTGCGCCCGCCGTCGTCTGTGGCCAGGATGGTGCCCAGCGCCCCGACGGCCCAGCCGTGCAGGTTGTCGGCGAACGATAGGCCGTGGATCGGCAGGTTCTGCGCGGTGGAAAACGCTTCCCAGGTTTGGCCGCCGTCGGCGCTGTGCAGCACTTTAGTGCCGGGCGAGCCGGCGACCCAGATTCGCGCGCCGCGGACCTCCAGGGCACGCCAATCGAACTCGCTCCCGATCGCCTCGGCCGGATCGTGCGGCGGGGTTTGCCATGTCAGGCCGGCGTCGGAGGTCGAGAGCACCAGGCCGCCATCGCCCACGAGCCAGCCCGTGCCGTCGCCCGCGAGTTTCATCCGCCACAATCCGCGAAGTCCGAACGGCGCCGTGCGCGCCTCCTGAAGCTCGCGTTGGCGCGCGACGGCCAGGGTGCCCGAACGGCCGGCGATCGCGCCCGTGCGTGAATCGGCGAAGTCGCCGGCAAGCCAGCCGGGGCTGGTCGCTCCGGCCAAAGGCGTCCAGGTGCGTCCGCCGTTTTCGGTGGCGAATACGCCGCCGGGAAACATCGACGACGGATTGCCGATGGCCCAGCCGTGGGAACCCGAGACGAACTTGACACGTTTGAGGGCGGGCAGGAGCAGGCCCTTGTCCTGGGCCCAGCTCTTGCCCCCGTCGCGCGTGCGCAACAGTACGCCGCGATTGGTGTGGGTGTAGGGGTGCTGAACTCCGCCCGCCGACCAGCCATGTTCGGCGTCGAGAAACTGAATGCATTCGAGCTTGCAGGTAAGACCGGAGTGTTGAATTCGCCAGTGACGGCCGCCATCGACCGTATTCCAGATCGCGCCCCGGTCGCCAACCGCCCAACCGCGCTGCGGGTCGACGAATGCGACGTCGACCAGTTCCGCGTCTTCCTGTACCGAGCGCAGGTAGGGGCTGCGCTGCCTGACCGCTTGCTCCTGGCCCGGCGCTTGGCCGACGGATGCCAGCACGGTCGCCAAGGCGGCGAGCCATTCGAGCCTTTGTGGTCGTCGTTGACCAGCCATCGGTTGCCTTTCTAAATATCCGTGACCGTATCGAGGAACCGCGCGGGGGCGGATTCTAGCGGCAATCGCGACGTATACCTAGCCCGATGGTCGTGCTAGCAGTGCCTGGCGTAGGTTGGATTTTCCCTACTCCCCCAGCACGTAGGCGAAGATCAACGGCGCGACAATCGAGGCGTCGGAATTGATCATGAATTTTGGGGCGTCCTTGTCGAGCTTAAACCAGGTGATCTTCTCGTTGGGGACCGCGCCGGAATAAGAGCCGAACGACGTGGTCGAGTCGGAGATCTGGCAGAAGTAGCTCCAAAGCGGCACTTTTTTCTCCAGGTCCTGAATGATCAACGGCACGGCGCAAATGGCGAAGTCGCCGGCAATGCCGCCGCCGATCTGAAAGAAGCCCGGGCGGTGCCGCTCGACGTTTTCGAGGTACCAGCGCACCAGGTGCTCCATCTGCTGCGTGCCGCTTTTGATGGCCGAGTGACTTTTGACTTCGCCTTCCATCACGCGGGCGGCGAAAATGTTGCCCAGCGTCGAGTCTTCATAGCCCGGCACGTAGACCGGGATGCCCATCTCGTACGCCGCCCAGACCCAGGAATGCTCTTTGGGGATTTGCCGCACTTCGTCGAGCACGCCTTCCTTGATCAAGCGGTAGAAGTACTCGCACGAGAAATACGATTCACCCTTGTCGGCGGCCTCGACCCAATACTGCAACAGCTTCCCCTCGATGTGCCGGATCACCGTCTCGGGAATACAGGTGTCGGTGACACGGTTGAAGCCGGCGTTGCGCAGCTCGACCTCGTCGTCGGGCGAAAGGTCGCGATAGTGGGGGACCATCTTGTATTCGCGGTGCGCAACGAGGTTGAAAATGTCCTCCTCGAAATTGGCGGCCGTCGTCGAGATGGCGTGCACCTTGCCGGCGCGGATCATCTTCGACAGCGAAATGCCCAATTCGGCCGTGCTCATGGCGCCGGCCAGCGCCAAAAGCATTTTCCCGCCCCCCTCGAGGTGCCGCTTCCATGCCCGCGCAGCGTCGACCGTTTCGCGCGCGTTGAAATGCCGGAAATGGTGGTCCATGAATTCGGTGATGGGCATGGGCATAGCGTTACACCTTGCGAATCGTGGTCATTTTGCCGCGCTGAACGTCGTGCTTTCCACCGGCAAGATAAATCGGTACATCGTCCAGTGCCGGTCATCGGGACCAGACAACGGCCGGCCGTCACGGCGGAGCTCGGCGGCGCCGGCTCCGTCCTCGACGAGTCCCCAGAGCACCGCCCGCCCCAATTCGAGCTGGGCGCTCATGTCGGTGAACTCCTGGTAGCGGTTTGACAGCCCCGTATAGCGGCGCCCACCGGACACTTCGTAGAACATCATCTGCCGCAGGATCGTGGGGACGTCGAAGCTCGCAGGATCGTAGGGCGTGTTGATCTGCACGATCGTCTCTTTCTGCTCTTTGTGCTCGCGGACCAGCCTCGCCCCCTTGAGCACGGCCTGAAACGTGATCTGGCTTCCCGCCCGCAACGACACCGGCCGACCGGGCTTCAGTTCGTCGATCTCAAACACCCACCGCCCGCTCGCCAGCATACAGTTCGAGAGCGTCAGGGGCATTCGGCTTGTGAGCGTGCCCACCGCCACACCATCGGGACCCGCGGTTAGGTGTGACTCAAGCGGGGGATGGATCGTCTGTTGCCAACGCGCGGTCAGCGCCTTGGTCGACCAGATCGGAATCGGTACATCGTCGAGAGCGTTCAAGGACGGCGAAAACGCATAAGAACGCACCTGGGGTCCAATTCCGGCCGAAGCTTGCTCCATGCCGCCCAAAGCACTGCCCGGCAACCCTTGCCACGACATCAGCACTTCGGGCGCGTTACCCACGCGGGCCGACTCGGTCGGCTCATCTAATGGCGAAGCGGGTTCCAGCGCCAGATCGTATGTCTCATTGCGGGGGCTGAACAGGTTCAACCAGGTCGCGCCGCGCACCCGGCCGCTGGCGACGTCGACGTCGACCAGATCGACCTGGTTGAGATGCAGATCGTGCCCCTTCCAGAGACCGGTCAGCGCGAATGCCAGCCCACAAAGAGATGCCACCAACAAGGGAAAGCTCAGCCAGGTCCATTCCATCCGCTTGATCCACCTCAGCAACAGGAAATCGACCGGGCCGATCAGCAGCACATAACCGAATGCCAATGTGGCCACGAGACCGAAGTGCGCCAGCTTGACGCTCGCAAACTGGTCGAGAGCGCCGCGCAGTTGGCCGGCCAGGTCGCTAATGCCCAGGTACGCGGCGGCGCCTTTACCATACTCGCCCTCAGCCTGCGGCCGGTCGGGCTTGCCGTTGATCAAGTGGGCGATGAAGCCGTTTCGCCCCTGCCACTCTGCCAAGGGCGCGCGGCCCAGGTCGACGGCCACGAAGACGACCGTGCCGAACGCCCGCGGCGACCGCACGACCAGCGGCAGGTCGCCGTCCTGCGATTCGACGACTCCGGCCACTTCGAGTAACTTGACCGCATCGAGTCCGCGACGCCCGACGGGTAGAGGAATCTGGTGCGACGTCCCGCTGTAAGTTTCCAATACGCCTGTTCGAGGCAGCCGGGTCACGCCCGTTAGCTTGCCGGGCAGGAACCGGGCCAATGACCCATCGGGCGCGAACGTCCGCGGAGCATCGGCCCCCGCCGCCACCAACAATTGCCCTCCCAGCTCGACCCATTCGGCCAACGCGGCGGCCCGTTCCGAGTCGGGGCCTAGCGCGGCGTAAACGTCGGCTTTGTCCGCTGAGAGGACGAGCCAATCGACCCCTTCGTATCCGTACCAGCGCGTCGGAAGCCGCTCGGCCGTGTCCAAGCCGACCACCGTGACCGGGTCGGTTGCTTCGCGCTGCCGCCGGCCTAGTGCGTCGTCGACGCCGAGCGAATTCCCAAGCGTCAGTATCAATTTGTTTCGCGACAAGAGGGCCGGCCGAAACGCCGGAGAACCTTCGTCCGCCACGAAATTGCGGCGGGCGACGACCCGCTCCCCCGCGCGCAGCTCAACAGACACATCGCTTGCGAGACGGCCGAACTTGGCGTAGACCAAGGTCTTCGTTTCCTCGTCCGCGGCAAGCCTGATCGGCGCTGAGCTGACCCGACTGCCGACGCCGTCTCCGTCTGGCACCGTCAATTCGACGCGGGCTTCGAGTTCGCGGTCGCCCCCGCGCAAAACCACCTCCACCGGTGTCCAATAGCCAACGCGGTAGTATCCGGAGAAACCGACCTCCACACCGACAATCGCCGGCTCGGCGGCCAGCGCTGAACGACCAGGTCCTGCGAACACGCACAACACGAGCGCACAAAAACGCCAAGGAGTACGACGACCGACTGCCTCCGCATTTTTCTCGGACGACCGTCCCGGAGGGACGGTGTCGCCCCTCCGGAGCTCTACAAACAAGGAGTTCCCAGGGCTGCGCCTTGGGCTATCGAATCTGGCCCCGTTGGGGCCGCACCGTGTCGAACGCAAAGAATGTAAACTCATGGCTTCTCCGCCGCGGCGCAGGAGCAGACCACTTGCCCGCATCCAGGGCAGCCCAAGCCATATTTTCGCGAGACCGCCTCGGTCAGGTCCACGCCGACGACGTTGGCAATCGTCGTCAGCCAGGCCAGCACGTCGGCGAATTCTTCAAGCCGCTCTTCGTGCGTACCGTGCCGCAGGCAACTTGCCAATTCGCCGACTTCTTCCATCAGCCACATGAACGTGCCATCCACACCGCGCGCCAAATCCTTCTCGAGATACATGTCGCGGATGAGCTGTTGGAACTGGGCGATGGACATCGTCGCCCCAGGCGCATTGCCCCGCGAACCAGTTCGGTGAGTTGAATCGGTGGGTTCGGTCGTCAAGGGTCGAGTTTCTCCAAGAGCGCTTGCGCGCCGGGGTAATCGGGATCGTTCTTCAACAACGCCGACAGGGCTTCGCGGGCCTTGGCGGGCTGTCGCGACTCGATCGACGCCTGCGCCAACGCGAACCGCCAGCCTGGTTCGTCGGGCTTCAGGCCCAAGGCCGCTTCGTACTCGGTGACGGCCGCGGTGAAATCGCGGCCGCCGGTAAGCGCCTCGGCCCAAATCCGGTGGACTTCCGCGTCCATTACGTCAATCTGGTTGGCTTGGTTCGCCCAGCGGGCCGCGGCGGCGAAATCGCCCGCCGCCAGCGCCATCTGCGCCAGTTTCTTGCGCACGGTCAGGTCGTCGGCGTCTTGCTCGGCCAGGCGGGCCAACTCCGGTGCGAGCTTCGTCTCGTCGCCGGTGGTCAGGTACAACCGGGCAAGGGCCTTGGTCCATTGAGTATTGGCCGGCTCGCACCTGGCCCCCAGTTGGTACAGCTCTTCCGCATCGTCGTATTGCTTCGCCTTGAACCGCAGCCCGGCCAGCAGGTTGAGCACTTCGGGGTGCGGCGACGCGCGCTGGAGACACCCTTCTAACAAGGCGGTCGCCTCGTCGGTCTCGCCCACCACCAGCCGCACGCGCGCCAATACATAGCCGGCTAAAGGGTGACCTTGTTGTTTCTGGTCGGCCTTCTGGGCCAATTGACGTGCCTGCGCGTAGTCTTTGCGATCGAGATAGGCCCGCGCCAAAGCGGCCATCAGATCGGCGTTCTCCGGATCGGCCGATTGAGCGCGCTGCACTTCGGCGAACGTCATGGTCGGCGGTTTGGCTTGCCGCGAAAGGCCGGCCACAACCTCGCGCACGAAAAGTAAATAGCCCTCCTCGAAGGCAGCCTGCTCGACGCCGAACGACCGCATGAGCGCGGCGGGCGTTTCCAGGTTGTCGCGGTACGCGGCCAGCATTTTGGCCGGCGCATCGTCGCCGTAGGTGGCGCGCATGTACTGCGCGTACAACTGCGCTTGGCAATAGGCCATCTGCCAGTCGAGTCCCGACTTGGGTCGGATGAAGCCCAAGTTGATCGTGTCGAGATTCAAGAGCTCCCCCTTGGGCACGCGTTCGGCCAACAGGTCGTTCCAAATCTGCGGCCGCGGCAGCCCTTCGCTTTCGACCGCCAGCGCCTCGGTAAACCAATGGGGAATGTTGAAACGGGTCTGTTGCAGATTGAGCACGTGAACGAATTCGTGCTTCAGGACGCGGGCCCAGTTGTATTTCTTGGGCATGTCATTGGGGCTGGCCAAGGCCACCATCTTACCAGCACAGGCCCCCACCGTGCCGACATACGGCAGCCCGACCATCCGGGCGCTGAACCAGCCATGGCCATTGGTGTTTCGGGCCTTCGAGAAGATTTCGAACAGCGATTTACCCTCCGGCTCAAAGCCGAAGTGCTTGACCAGCTCAGGATAGACTTCGGTTTCCAGGAAGTTCGCGGCGTAACGGGCCAAAAGCTCGTCGCGCCCGCGGTCGAACTTGATGGCGAAGTGTTCGGTTTCCAGGAGCGCGTAGCCGTCGAGCACTTCCAGCACTTTCAGGCTGTTGTCGACCCGCACGTTGAACGGATCGACCGCGAATGATTCGTCGAGCAGCTTTCTGGCTTCGGCTTCGTCGCCCAACCGCATGTACATCAAACCCAGAGCCCCGCGCGCGGCCGTAAGCTGCGGCATCCGCTCGACCGCCTCACGATAGTAGCGGGCCGCGGCGGGAAAGCGGCGGGTCGCGTCCAGGGCAGTGGCCAATGCGAAGTAGAACTCGCCGGCGTGCGGGTTGCGCTCGTCGACCTCCGCCAGCAACTTGCCGAAGCGGGTGCCGGTTGGGTCTTCGGCCAGCCCGTCAACCACGGCGTAAGCCGCCGCCAGCCGGCCCAGCGTCTCTTCGGCAACCGGGTTGAGCGGGACGGCCGCCTCAAGCAACTCGACCGCTTTGGCCACTTCGAAGTTGGCCAACGATACGTCGGCCCGCGCCCGGTGCGCCGCGGCCAACCGGGGGTTCAGTTCCAGGCTGCGCTCGATGGCCCTCCGCGCTTCGTCGAGCTGATAATTTTGCAGTGCCAGCGCGGCCAGCGCGGCATGTACCTCGGCGGCGTTTGGATTGAGCAGGGCGGCCTTCTTCAACGAGCGGGCGGCCTCCGCCTGGTTGTACTTCTCCAGGAACAACAGCCCGGTCTCGAAATGGGCCGGCCAGTAGCTCTTGTCGCGCTTCAGGATATCGGGATAAAGATCGTTGACCAGGAAAGAGAACTGTTTCGTCAGCCGGTGCCAGCGGGCGAATTGCGCCGCGGCCAGGCCGACCAGGTGCATGGCCTCAGGCGACGTCACGTCGTGGTCGTTATAGTAGTCGACGAACCATTGGTAGGCGGCGTCGGCCTCGTCGAGCCGCCCGGCGGTGCGGAACAGTTCTGCCCGAATCCAGCGGGCCGAAAGCGAATCGGCGTCAAGCTTCAGCGCCTCATCGACCGCGGCCCGAGCACTAGGATAGTCGCCCCGCTCGAAGGCAAGCTTGGCGAGCTCCGAGTGCACCTCGGCGGCTTCGGGATGCTCTTCAACGGCCTTCGTGAGCGTCGTGGCCGACTCATCGAGCTTGCCCACGGCCGCCTGGCAGCGGGCAAATCCCAGGGCGACGGCGACAGGATCGTCGGCCACCAGCTTCGTGTAGGCTTCTTCGGCTTCGGCGTATTTACCGGCAAGCAGGAGCTGCCTCGCCTCCTCAAGCAGTTCGTCGGCCGCCGTCGCGGGCATCGCAACCAGTAGCGCCGCGGCCGGAAGGCACACCACGATCGGGCAAATTACGGAGTTGGGTCGCATCATGCAGTATCTACAAGGGTCGATTCAACTTACGTTATCCCAAGCCTCGCCGATTGACAAGCGAGTCACCCGGCTGGACGCGTTTCACGACGACGCGCTCAACGCCGACCCGCGGCCTCCAGCGCTTCGCCGGTCAGGCGAAACAACGTCCATTCTTCCATCGGTTTGGCGCCGAGCGATTCATAGAAACTAATCGCCGGCTGGTTCCAATTCAGCACCGACCATTCCATTCGCCCGCAGTCGCGCTCGAAGGCCAGGCAGGCCACCGCCTTGAGCAGGGCCTTGCCGTGTCCCTGGCCCCGGTGCTCTGGCTCGACGAATAAGTCTTCCAGGTAAATTCCTGGCTTGCCGACGAACGTTGAGTAGTTGTGGAAGAAAAGCGCGAAGCCGACGACCTGTGCGCCTTCTTCGGCCAACAGAACCTCGGCAAAGCGTCGCGAGCCGAACAGGTGTTCCCCCAGTCGGGCTTCGTCAAACACGGCTTCATGACCGAGCTGTTCAAATTCCGCCAATCGACGGATCAGGCGACAAATCGTCGGTAAATCGTCGAACGTTGCTGGGCGGATCATGGCAGGCTACCTCGGCCGCTCAACGTTCGGATTAAAAAACGACGCGCGCGCCTTGCTCTCGGAGCGCCAGCGTTCAGCCCTGATACCGCCGAAGAAGCAGGCCACAGCCAGCGTGATCCAGAGCAGGGTGCTCAGTCGGAACTGAAAGGGAAGGCGACGCATCATAGGCGCGTGTTGTAGAGGACATAGAGCGTTTCGAGAAGCCACCATATAAGCAAGCCGATCGCAAGCAGTCGGAACGGAAAGCGGGAGCGGCGCATCGTGGTATTGTACCTCGACAGCCCAATGTGCGCCATGCGCTTAGTCCTCGGGCGCGTCACGAATTCTGATTGGACGCCTGCCACCTGTTACGAACCGCATCGTCCGAATTTCGCGCGGTCGTGGCGGCACGCCAATCTTGCTATCCGAGTCGGATGGCCCACCGGTCCATTCGCCGATGACTTTCCCTAACGTGTTCGCTTGGCGTGCGTCTCACGCCAGAATCTCCCGCACCACGTTCCCGTACACGTCGGTCAGGCGGTAGTTGCGGCCCTGGTATTTAAAGGTCAGCCGCGTGTGGTCGATTCCCAGGCAGTGCAGGATCGTGGCTTGCAGGTCGTGGACGTGGATCGGATCGCGAACGATGTTGTACGAGTAGTCGTCGGTCTCGCCGACGATCTGGCCCGGCTTGATACCGCCGCCGGCCAGCCAAATCGTGAAGCAACGCGGATGATGATCGCGGCCGTAGTTCGCCTCCGTGAGCGCCCCCTGGCAATAAACCGTGCGGCCGAATTCGCCCCCCCAGATCACCAGCGTGTCGTCCAGCAGGCCGCGCTGCCGTAAGTCGGCCACCAACGCCGCCGAGGCCTGGTCGGTCTCTTTGCATTGCTGCGGCAACCTGCCTACCAGGTCGCCGTGGTGGTCCCAGTCGCGATGGTAGAGCTGAATGAATCGCACGCCCCGCTCTGCCAGCCGCCTGGCCAGCAGGCAATTGGCCGCGAACGTGCCGGGCTTGCGGGCGTCGTCGCCGTACATGTCGAACGTCTGCTGGGTCTCGCCGCTGAAATCCATCAAGGTCGGCACCGAGGTCTGCATTCGATAGGCCAACTCGTACTGCGCGATGCGGGCCGAGATTTCCGGATCGCCCACGTCGTCCTGTTCGAGCTGGTTGAGCCCCGCCAAACCGTCGAGCATTTCGCGGCGCGTGGCGGGGTCGATTCCCTTCGGGTTCGAGAGGTAGAGCACCGGATCGCCGACGCCCCGCAACTTGACCCCCTGGTGCTGTGAAGGCAAGAATCCGCTGCCCCAGAGCCGTGACAACAGCCCTTGCCCGGCCTTAGGGCCCGTCTTCGAAATCAACACGACGAAGGCGGGCAGGTCCTGGTTGTCGCTCCCCAGGCCGTAATCGACCCACGCCCCCATGCTCGCGCGGCCGGGCTGCTGGCTGCCGGTCTGCATCAGTGTGATCGCCGGATCGTGGTTGATCGCTTCGGTAAACATCGAGCGGATGAAACAGACCTGGTCGACGATCTTGGCGGTGTGCGGCACCAGCTCGCTGGCCCACATGCCCGACTCTCCGTACCGGGCGAATTTGAACTTCGACGCCGCCACCGGAAAGCTGGCCTGACCCGAAGTCATGCCGGTCAGGCGCTGTCCCTGCCGCACCGATTCGGGCAGTTCCTGCTTGTGGAATTCGGCCAGCCGCGGTTTGTAATCGAACAGGTCCATCTGCGAGGGGGCGCCGGATTGGAACAGGTAGATCACCCGTTTCGCCCTGGGGGCGAAATGCGGCAAGCCCCCCAGGCCAAGCGAGCCCGCCACGTCGGCGGCGCCCGCATCGTGCTCGAGCAACGAGGCCAGCGCGGCGATCCCCAGCCCACTTGCCGCGCGGCCGAAGAAGTGCCGGCGCGTGAGGCGAAGCGTCGTCATTGGTCCTCTGTCATTGGTCATTTGTCATTACCTGGTAATTGGCCTCATTGTTCTGCACATCTTTTTGAGGCAAGGGGCTTGCCCCCTGGCCTCTTACGAAGAAACCCGCAATTGCCCAACACATGACGAATGACCAATGACAGAGTACCAATGACTACCCCTTCGTAATCATCTCATCCAGATTCAAAATCATATTCGCCACGGTCGTCCAGGCCGCCAGTTCGGCGACGTCGAACGCCTCGTTGCGCTTGCGCTCGCCGATCGCCACCAGCGCCTCGGCCGCCGCCGGGTCGGCGCGGTACTGTTCCAGCCGCCGCCGATAGGCGGCCACGAGCAATTCGAGCTCCGCGGGGCGCGGCGGACGGGCGGTGGCCACGCGGAAGGCGAATGTGGCCCGCGACTCCGGCGTTTCGCCCCCTTCGGCCATCACTCGCTCGGCCAGGGCCCGCGCCGCTTCGAGGTACGTGGGGTCGTTCAGGAGCACGAGCGCTTGCAGGGGCGTGTTGGTCCGCGCGCGGCGGACCGTGCATACCTCGCGTTCAGGCGCGTCGAATGTGTTCAAGCCGGGCGGAGGACAGGTCCGCTTCCAGAACGTGTACATGCTCCGCCGGTAAAGTCCCTCGCCGTGGTCTTGCTTGTAGACCGTGCCCTCGTAGTCGGCGCCCACCACAACGTCGTCCCACAAGCCATCGGGCTGGTAGGGGCTGACGCTGGGTCCGCCGGGCCGCTCGATCAAAAGCCCGCTCGCGGCCAGCGCCTGGTCGCGAATGGTCTCGGCCGAGAGACGGAACCGCGGTCCGCGGGCCAGCAGCCGGTTGCGCGGATCGCGCTCGTGCAGCAGCCGGCTCACTCGCGACGATTGGCGGTACGTGGCGGACGTGACGATCTGCCTCAGGATCGCCTTCAGGTCCCAGCCGCCGCGCACCAGTTCGGTCGCCAGCCAATCGAGCAGCTCCGGGTGGCTGGGCCACTCGCCCTGGGAGCCGAAATCTTCCATCGTCTCGACCAGGCCCGTACCGAAGACCATCTGCCACAAACGATTGGCCATCACACGCGACGTGAGCGGGTGCTCCGCCGACACCAGCCACTGGGCCAGCCCCAGCCGGTTCGACGGCGCGCCGGCCGGCAGCGGCGGCAGACACTGCGGCACGCCAGGCGAGACCGGCTGCCCCGCGTCGGGCAAGTCGTACTGTCCGCGCCGGAGCACGAACGCTTGCCGCGGCTCGGGCATTTCCTGCATCACCATCACCGTCGCGATCGCCTTGTCGAATTCGTTCTTGAGCCGCTCGGCGTCGGCACGCGCGGCAACCAGCTCGCGGTGCCGAGGATCGAAGCGGTCGAGATAAAACCGCTCGAGCGTCTCTTGCTGCTGCGATGTGCGCTTGTCGGAGGGAATTGCCAATAGCTCGCCGGCCACGGCATACTGAGCCAATGTCAGCACTTCGTCGTCGCTGAGCTGCCGGCCATAAACCCGCACGTCGTCGATCAGCCCTTTGAATGGCGAACCGCCGCCCAAATTACCCGAGCGCCGGCCGACGTGCAGCGGCTTTGCGGTGCGGATCGTGTCCGACAGCGAATCGTGCGTGACTTCCAGTTCTTGTTTCACGCCGTTGACGAAGATCGCCAGCCCGGCCGCCTTCGACGAGCCGTCGAAGGTAGCCATCACGTGCTGCCACTGGTTCAGAGCGATCGGCTGCTTCGTCTCGACGTGGATCGCGTTCTCCGGCCAGCGGTGGATGAGGTGCGCCGTCAACTTTCCTTCGGCCAAAAGCAGATCCCAGCCGCGGAAAGCGTCGGCGTCGTCCATCCTGGCAACGACCGCCTGGGCATCATTGGTGGTGGGATGGATCCACGCGCCCCAGGAAAACTTCGCATCACGTTCGAAACCGGCCACGTCCCCAACGTCGACATGCGTATTGCCGTCGCACTGCAAGGCGCCGCCAAGAGTGCCGGCCGCCCAGACGGGGTTGCCGATGACCTTGGCCCGCCGGTCGGGCGCCGCGGCGTCGGCCACGTCGGCACCCGCCGTTTCATCGAGCGGCAGCCGGCAGACATAGTCGACCGGCGGCGCCGGTAGTTTGGCCAGCTCGGCGGTCAGCGTCGCTTCCCACGCCGCGCGGTTGGCGGTGACTTGCGCCACGTGACCCTGGAGCGCCGCCTCGCGCGCGGCCAGCTCGGCCTGAAGCGCCGCGAGTTGAACGATTTGCTGGGACGTGGGGGCCTTGATCAGCGGCTCGGCATTGCCGACGCGGCCCGCCTCCCCCTGCTCGGCAAGGTTGTTGAAAAAGGCGAAGAGCTGGTAGAACTCGCGCTGCGTGATCGGATCGAACTTGTGATCGTGGCAGCGGGCGCAGCCGACCGAGAGCCCCATGAACACCGTGGCGGTCGTGTGGACCCGGTCGGCCACGTACTCGACGCGGTACTCCTCGGGAATGATTCCCCCTTCGGAGTTGATCACGTGGTTGCGGTTGAAGCCCGTGGCGATCCGTTGTTCGAGGGTCGGGTTCGGCAGCAGATCGCCGGCGAGTTGCTCGATCACGAAGCGGTCGAACGGCATATTGCCGTTGAAGGCGTCGATCACCCAGTCGCGCCAGCGCCACATGTAGCGGGTGGTGTCGTTGTTGAAGCCGTGCGTGTCAGCGTAGCGGGCAACGTCGAGCCATTCCTGCGCCATCCGCTCGCCATGCCGCGGCGATTGAAGGAGGCGATCGACGAGCGATTCATAGGCGCCCTGCGACGTATCGGCCAGGAAGGCGTCGATCTCCGAAACGCTCGGCGGCAGGCCCGTCAGGTCGAGCGTCACACGGCGGATGAGCGTCGCCGGCTCGGCCTCGGGCGAGGGCCGCAGCCCTTCGCGCTCCAGGCGCGCCAGCACAAAGCGGTCGATTGCGCTCTTCGGCCAGGCCACGTCATGTACCTCCGGCGCGCTAGCGCGCCGGGGCGCCAAGAGCGACCAGTGCGATTCGTACCCCGCCCCTTCGTCGATCCAGCGGCGGACCAGCTCGATTTCCGCGGCGGTGAGCTTCTTGCCGGTTTCGGCGGGGGGCATGCGGGCTTCGGCATCGGTCGACGTGATCCGCCGCCAGACTTCGCTGGCGTCCGGATTCTTCGCCACGATGGCCGTCGCGCCCGATTCCAGCGCCTGCCTGGCCACGCTTTCCACATCGAGCCGCAGGCCGGCCTGCCGGGTCCGCTGATCGGGTCCGTGGCACTGGAAACAATGGTCCGAGAGGATCGGCCGCACATCGCGGTTGAATTCGACCGCCTCGCCGCCGCGTAGGATCGCCGGCGGCAACAAGGCCGCGGAGAATATCAGCACAAAGGCCCTGGCGAACGAGTGCATGATCGTGTGCGATTTCTTCAGGAAAGTTGCGGGGGGCGTCCGACGTGCGCGGTAGGTGCGCGTTTCGGCCTACGCGGGGAGCTTGGGAATTGCCAATCAGCAATCGCGCCAGTATACCAGCAATCAATGCGTGCCTAAAGCGAGTGGATGACCTGCGGCCAATTCGGCGCGGTGTGTGCAGAAACAGGGCGGATGGGGTCGAATGGCCCTATACCGGTGCTCTCGTTTTTCTTCCACGCCGCCCGGTTGCCCAACAAGATGCCACCGGCTTGCCCGGTGGAGATTCACGCTCGTCGCTAGAAAACGTCGCCTCAAAACAACTTTCACGTCCCACACTATTTCCCTGCCGCTGCCTTCGGCAGCGGCAGGGAAATGGAGATACCTCTCCGCGTTGGGGATCAGGTTTTCGGGGCCGTCACTGCCGCTGTCGTCGATGGACGACAGCCACGGCACTGCCGTTTCGACCAACGTCACGATAAAAAACCTCATGCCAAGGACGAACGGCGCTGTACGTCGCTTCGGTGTCAGTCATCCCCATCCCATGTCCGTCCCAGTTTGGGTGTCTTTGATCGCTTTTGATCGCTTGCTAACGGTTGTACCTGTTACGACACTTCCGCCCTGACGCCGTTGCATTCAATGAAATGCAAGCCTGCAGTACGCGTCAAGCGATTTCCCCTACCCGCGCTTTCTGCTTGACTTTTCGGCCTGCTCAATTGAAATGAAGAGTTAAACCCTGTTTTGCACGCGATCGGGAGGGTTCCCGGACGCCTGCTCCTGTGGTTCGGCCCGCCCGGCCTCGACCCTCAGCTTGGAGCATTGATCCATGTCGATTTGGTCTTGGTCGTTCCGCCGCCGAGCGTCGTCGAGCTGTGGGGTGCCCTTGAGGTACCCGGGCAAGTCGCCCAATCGTTCCCGCAAGGGTGCTCGCCGCTCGTTGAATCCGCTTAGGCGCTATGCGGAGCGACTCCGCAAAGTCCCACCCCATGCCCGTTGGAATTTGTTGCGCGGATACACGCCGCTCGTCGAGCCGCTCGAGGACCGGCAGCTACTGACCACGATGGGCGTGCTCAACTTCAACACCGTCGGTGACGGCACGCCCGATTCCGTCAAGCTGCTACTTACGGGGACCGGAGGCGACACCTTGGAGGTCAGCATCAACGGGTCGGTCGTGGGCGACTACAGCAACGCCTCGGTCAACTCGATCAACGTCACTGGCTCCAGCGACGACGACACGCTCACGGTAGATGAATCGGGCGGGGTCATCGCGGTGCCGATTAGTTTCGACGGCGGCGGGGGCGCAAACAATCAATTGATCGTCACCGGCTACAGTGGCGATGCGGTCGCAGCCGCCTATACTGGCCCGCATAGCGGCACGGTCCAGGTCGGAGCGGGCGGGCTGATTTCATACCAGAACCTCACCCCGTTGACCTTGGGTGGCACCGCCAGCGATCTCGTTGTCACTCTGCCCGCCGGCACGGTCGGGGCGTCGCTCGAAGACGATGGCACACCGAGCAACGGCACTTCGGAGTTGGCCAGCACAAACGCGACCTTCGAGACCACGACCTTCTCTGACCCCACGAATTCGTTGACGGTCAACGCGGGTGGCGGGACCGACGCGATCACGACGGCGGCCGGCTTCTCGGGCGACTTCACAGCCGGGCTGACGATCAACGGCACGGCCGCCACCGACACCGTCACGCTCAACGCCCTGAATCTGACCACCGGTGCCGGCACTTTGTCGGTCACGGCCAAGACCATCAATCTAAACGACAACGTCACCACTTCCAACGATCAGGACTACCAGGGAGTGGTGACGCTTTCTAATGACGTCACGCTCACCGGCACAACGGCGGTGACGTTCGAGAGCACCGTCGATTCCGACGCATTAGCCACGCCCCGAAGTCTGACGGTCGATAGCCCGGCCACCGCATTCGAGGGCGAGGTTGGCGCTGCCTTCCCGCTGGATACACTCACGGTCGACGGCACGGCAACCGGGACCGGCACGACCGATATCAACACCGACATCGTGAGCGGCGCCACGCTGGAATTCAAGAACACGGTGTCGCTCACGAGCGATACCACGCTTACTGGCACGACGGCGGCGACGTTCGAGAGTACCGTCGATTCCGACGCGTTAGCCACGCCGCGTAGTCTGACGGTCGATAGCCCGGCCACCGCATTCGAGGGCGAAGTCGGCGCCACCTTCCCGCTGGATGCACTCACGGTCGACGGCACGGCAACCGGGACCGGCACCACCGTTATCAACACCGACCTGGTGAGCGGCGCCACGCTAGATTTCAAGAACACGGTGTCGCTCACGAGCGATACCACGATTACCGGCACGACGGCGGCGACGTTCGAGAGTACCGTCGATTCCGACGCGTTAGCTACGCCCCGTAGTCTGACGGTCGATAGCCCGGCCACCGCATTCGAGGGCGAGGTTGGTGCCACCTTCCCGCTGGATACACTCACGGTCGACGGCACGGCAACCGGGACCGGCACGACCGATATCAACACCGACATCGTGAGCGGCGCCACGCTGGATTTCAAGAACGCGGTGTCGCTCACGAGCGATACCACGCTTACCGGCACGACGGCGGCGACGTTCGAGAGTACCGTCGATTCCGACGCGTTAGCCACGCCCCGCAGTCTGACGGTCGATAGCCCGGCCACCGCATTCGAGAGCGAAGTCGGTGCCACCCTCCCGCTGGATACACTCACGGTCGACGGCACGGCAACCGGGACCGGCACCACCGATATCAACACCGACGTCGTGCGTGGCGCCACGCTGGATTTCAAGAACGCGGTGTCGCTCACGAGCAGTACCACGCTCAGCGGCACGACGGCTGTGACGTTCGAGAGCAGCGTCAATTCCGACGCGTTAGCCACGCCCCGCAGTCTGACGGTCGATAGCCCGGCCACCGTCTTCGAGGGCGAAGTCGGCGCCACCTTCCCACTGGATACGCTCACGGTCGACGGCACGGCAACCGGGACCGGCACCACCGATATCAACACCGACCTGGTGAGCGGCGCCACGCTGGATTTCAAGAACGCGGTGTCGCTCACGAGCGATACCACGTTCACCGGCACGACGGCGGTGACTATCGAGAGTACCGTCGATTCCGACACCCTAGCCACGCCGCGTAGTCTGACGGTCGATAGCCCAGCCACCGCCTTCGAGGGCGAAGTCGGCGCCACCTTCCCGCTGGATACACTCGCGGTCGACGGCACGGCAACCGGGACCGGCACCACCGATATCAACACCGACATCGTGAGTGGCGCCACGCTGGATTTCAAGAACGCGGTGTCACTCACGAGCGATACCACGCTCACCGGCACGACGGCGGTGACGTTCGAGAATTCCGTCGATTCCGACACGTTAGCCACGCCGCGTAGTCTGACGGTCGATAGCCCGGCCACCGCATTCGAGGGCGAGGTTGGCGCTGCCTTCCCGCTGGATACACTCACGGTCGACGGCACGGCAACCGGGACCGGCACCACCGATATCAACACCGACATCGTGAGCGGCGCCACCCTGGATTTCAAGAACGCGGTGTCGCTCACG
>Ga0265325_10000365_pt1 | contig 31743 bp, 34 predicted proteins | sample 41420metaG_FD_202090 | JGI IMG/M metagenome (GOLD analysis project Ga0265325, IMG submission 202090) | Rhizosphere microbial communities from Carex aquatilis grown in University of Washington, Seatle, WA, United States - 4-14-20 metaG | ecosystem: Host-associated > Plants > Roots > Rhizosphere... | reverse complement strand
TGAGCGAAGAAAACGAACAGGACGGCCTTGAGCCGGGTCAGCCGCATCCCGCCGACGTGATCGCGGCGCTGAATGCGGAAAATGTCGAGCTGAAGGACAAGCTGCTGCGCGCGCTGGCAGAGACCGAAAACACGCGCCGCCGTGCCGAGCGCGAAAGGGCCGATGCCACGACCTATGCCGTGACGCGGTTCGCGCGCGACATGCTGACGATCGCCGACAATTTCGCCCGCGCGCTCGCCCATCTGCCGCCGGATGTCCGCGATGCGGCCGATCCGCAGGTCAAAGCGGTGATCGAAGGCGTCGAGGCGACCGACCGGCAACTCCTCGCCACGCTCGCCAATCACGGCGTAAAGCAGATCGATACCAGCGATGGCAGATTCGATCCCAACCTGCACCAGGCCATCGCCGAAGTGCCGGGAGAGGGAAAGCCGGGCGGTTCCATCGTGAACGTGGTCCAGACGGGTTACACGATCGGCGAGCGGCTGCTGCGTCCGGCCATGGTCACCGTCGCGCGCAAGGAAAGCGGCAACGGCACGTCGCCCGGCGGTTCGGTCGACACCAGGGCCTGATCGCCACTCGACAAGCATTCGCGAGCGCGCGTAGCTTCGCGCCATGAGCGATGCCTCGGCCACGGTTCCGCAGCCGGACGCGAACGCGGATTTGCCGTTCGAACAGCAGATCTTCACGCGCTCGCCGTTCGGTACGCTTTCGACGGCCGCGATCCTGCTCGTTCTTTTTTTCGGCAGCTTCGTCGCCGTCGCCCTCGTCCAGGGCGTGCCGGTTTTCAGTCTCGCGGACTATGAACTCGGAATATCGCCGGTGGCGTGGTCCGCGCTCGCCCTGTCGCTGCTCTGCTGCACCGCGCTTGCAATGCAGCGCTTTTCGCGAAGCTGGGAAGCCGCCGACCGGCCAGCCTATGCCGGTATTCTGACCGGCGGATTGGCCAGCGCGCTCACGGTTACGGGAATCGCGGCGCGCCAGGCAAGGCTCGGCCGGGCGACGCTGATCGGCTTCGTCGCCGGCTGCATCATCAGCGTCATCGTGCGCTACACCGAGATTCGCGAGGGCCATCTGCTGCACTGGGGCGCGATGGTCTGGTTCGGCGTAATGTCGACATTGCTGTCGGTGCTGTTCGCCCGCGGCGTCGAGCAGACAAGCGCCGGCAACAGGGCCTATGGCGAAGTACTGCGCGCCGAGCTCAAGATCGACCTGCTGCGCATTGACACGCTTGCCGTCCTCGGACGCTCGGCGGCGCGGGCGGCTCTCATCTGGTTCGTCATTAGCGCCGTCGCCTGTCTCTTCTTCATCAGCGGCGATCTCGACTGGCTGACGATCGGTCTGATCGTGGCCTGCGCCGCGATGGGGATCGGGATTTTCGGCACCATCATGCTGCGCATCCACCGGCAGATCGTCGCCGCCAAGAATGCCGAACTTGAGCGCATCCGCCGCCAGATCGACCCGCTGCGCGGGGCCATGCATGACGACCACAATGCGGCGATGCGCGTGCAGGCTCTCTTGGCCTATGAAAAGCGCATCGCCGACGCGCATGAATGGCCGTTCGACCAGACCACTCTGGTCAGGCTCGGCGCGTCCGCCTTCATCCTCGTAGTGCCCTGGCTCGGCCGCGCGGCTGCGGAATATCTGATCGAGCATTTCGACCGTATCGCGGGCTGACTGCCGTGTTTAGGATGGCGTCATGAGTGATGTTGGAATCGTCGTCGCCGGTGCCGCCGGCCGCATGGGCCTGACCCTGATCCGCACGATCACGGAGACGGAAGGCTGTTTTGTCAGCGGCGCGCTGGAGGCGCCGGGCAATCCGGACCTTGGCCAGGATGCCGGAACGCTTGCTGGCATCAAGCCGCTTGGCGTTGCGCTGAGCGATGATCCGCTGCCTTTGTTCGCCAAGGCGCAGGCAGTGGTCGACTTCACCGTTCCGCGAGTCTCGGTCGAACTTTCCGCCCTGTCGGCGCAGGCCCGCATCGTACACGTCATCGGCACGACCGGCTGCTCGGCCGACGACGACGCCAAAATCCGCGCTGCCGCGCGCCACGCCATCATCATCAAGTCCGGCAGCATGAGCATGGGGATCAACCTGCTCGCCGCGCTGGTGCGCAAGGCCGCAAGGGCCCTGCCCGACTTCGACATCGAAGTCGTCGAGATGCATCACCGCAAGAAAGTCGACGCGCCGAGCGGTACCGCCCTGCTGCTCGGCCAGGCGGCGGCGGAGAGCCGCGGAATTTCACTCGGCGAAAATTCCGTGCGCTCGCGCGACGGCCATACCGGTGCGCGGCCCGATGGCGCCATCGGATTTGCCGCGCTGCGCGGCGGCACGGTGATCGGCGAACACGAAGTAATCTTTGCGGGCCAAAGCGAACGTATCGTGCTGTCGCACATCGCGGAGGATCGCAGCATCTTCGCGCATGGCGCGGTGCGTGCTGCGCTGTGGGGACAGGGCAAGAAGCCCGGTCTCTACGCGATGGCCGATGTTCTTGGCCTGTCGGATTGACGCGCCGCCTCGACCGCGAGCATGGCGCGCTTGCGCTCCAGCCCCCAATGATAGCCGTGCAGCGCTCCGTCGCTTCCCAAAACGCGGTGGCAGGGAATGAGCCAGGAGATCGGATTGCGCCCGACCGCCGTTCCGACCGCCCGCGAGGCGCTGCTGTTGCCGATCCTGCCTGCGATCGCGCGGTAGGTTGAGACCTTTCCATCCGGAATCGCGAGCAACGCCTCCCACACCTTCACCTGGAACGGCGTGCCCAGAAGGTGAATCGGCAGATCGCCGGGTCGCGATTCCGAATCGAATATCTGTCGCGCGATCCTTGCCGTGCGTTCCGGCGCCTCGCGATAGATCGCCCTGGGCCAACGCGCGCGCATGTCGGCCAGAACCGTTTTTTCCTCGCCTTCATCGCCGAATGCGAGACCGCAAACGCCCTTTGCCGTTGCCATCACCAGCGCGATGCCGAACGGACAGGCGTGAAAGCCGTAGTCGATCTCGACGCCTGCGCCGCCCCTGGCATATTCGCCCGGCGTCATCGCCTCGATCTTGAGGCACAAGTCATGCAGGCGCGACGGACCGGAGAGCCCCGCATCCAGAGCGGTGTCGAGAAGACTTTTGCCCTGCGCCAGATCGGTCTTGGCGTGATCGAGCGTCAGGTGCGCGACAAAGTTCTTGGGGCTGACGCCGACATAGCGCGTGAAGAGACGCTGAAAATGAAACGGCGAAAGATTCACCGCCGCCGCCGCATCTTCCAGCGAAGGCTGGTCGAGATAGCGTGCGCTCAGGAAGTGGATCGCGCGACCCATGCGGCGCCAGTTGGCGTCGTTCTCATCGAAGGAAAGTACGTTTGTCATGGACGCAAGATGGGCCCGGGCGGCGCCTTTTGCGACCCGTTTCTTGCGCAGATCAGCCGGGCGTTTCACGGGCCCGCCGCAGCGCGTCCTTCAGCGTCTGCGCGAACGACGCCCGCTCGTCCGGCGCAAGAAAAGTCCCGATTTTCAGGCCTTTTCCGTGGCTCCAGACGATCAACTGGCTCCAGTGATCGGGCGGATCGTCCATCTGTACCCGCACCCAATAGGGATTGAAGCGGATCTCGTCGCCCTTCCCCTTTGGCGGGCGGCGGGCAACCCGCAGCAGCGACGGGGTGAGCGTCACACGTTCCTCACGCCTAGCGGCGTTGAGGCTGGCGCGGAACGCCCAGGCAAGCAGCGCGACATCCGCGCCGAGAAACGGCGCGATCGGCCAGGCGCCGCGAAGAACAAAGTAAAGCGCTATCGCCGCATTGATGAAGATCACAAAGCCGAGAATGGCGAGAAGGGTACGCGCGGGCATCGGCGGACTGGGCCGCAACACCTGATCGAGAAGTACGCCATTTTCGGACGCCATGCTCGCAGAATACTTGCGCTTGCCGCATCGCCGCAACAGTGTGCGCCGGACTTTTTTGAGGTTCCTGCATGGCGCGCGCGTTCACCGCGGACGAAGTCGAGAAATTCTTCGCCCGCCTGAAGAAACAGATCCCTGCGCCTCGGACCGAACTCGAATCGGCCAATCCGTTCACATTGCTCGTGGCTGTCGTCCTGTCGGCGCAGGCAACCGACAAGAGCGTGAACAAGGCGACCGAGCCCTTGTTCAAGATTGCCGACACGCCGGCGAAAATGGTGGCGCTCGGCGAAGAGAAACTCATCGGCTACATCAAGACGATCGGCCTGTTCCGCACCAAGGCCAGGAACGTCATCGCGCTGTCAAAGCTGCTGATCGAGAAGCACGGCGGAGAAGTGCCGCGCTCGCGCGAGGAACTGCAGGCACTGCCGGGAGCAGGACGCAAGACGGCGAATGTCGTGCTCAACGTCGCGTTCAGCGAAAAGACCATCGCGGTCGACACGCACATCTTCCGCGTCTGCAACCGCACGGGCCTTGCGCCGGGCAAGGATGTTCTGGCCGTCGAACTCGCTCTTGAGAAAAAAGTTCCCGACAAGTTCAAGCTGCACGCCCATCACTGGCTGATCCTGCATGGGCGCTACACCTGCATCGCGCGAAAGCCGCTCTGCCCGACCTGCGTGGTGCGCGATCTGTGCCGCTTCAAGGACAAGACGAAGGAAGGCGCGGCGATCAGGAAACCGGCCGCGAAGCCGCCTTCGCGCGCAAGGCGCTGAGGCAGTTCTCGTCGGCTGCGATGGAGGCGCCGCGCGGCACCGTCTCGACGTGCCAGACGGCCGTGTTGCCGTCCTTGGAGTAGAGAAAGAAGAACGCCTTGCAGCTCGGCCCGTCAAAGCGCCAGATCTGAGCGGTTCCGTCGTGCCGCACCAACGCGGGAACGCCATAGGCTGCGCGCAGATCGGCCTCGTGCAGACCGGTGGTGCCGGATGGCTCGCCCGGCGGCGGCGCTTCGGGAAGCCTGACCTGAGTCGGCACGGTTGTGACCGGGCGTGTCGCGCAGGCCGCAAGTGCGGTGCAGAGCATCAGGATGGTCGCCAATTTCTTCATGCCGGACGTTCCTCGTGGGACAGACGCTTGAAGAGGTGTGCCATCAAAGCGGAGCCAAAAAAAGGCGCAATCAGATCAACAAACGGAATGACGGTCAGAATCGAGATCAGGAGCCCCGCGAGAAAAATCTTGCCGCTGTATTTGCGGCGCATCGCGTCGCTTTGCCGGCGGGAAAGATGCCGCAGCGAAGCCAGCTCGAAGAATTCGCGGCCCAGAAGCCAGCCATTGACGAGGATCGTCGCGATCTCCGACAGGCCCGGAACGCCGACATCGACCGGCAACAGCGCCACGTTGATCAGCAGCGAAAGGCCGATGAGACGGATCGCCTCGCCGATGCTCGTCGCCAGCGGCGTTCCCGGAGCCGTCGGATCGTTCGGATAGAAGTGCGCATCGACCCTGGCCGCGATCCGGTCCAGGTAGAGCGAGGCGACGATGGCCGCAACCGGCGCGCCGAGGAAGAATATCGCCAGGACAAGAACCAGCGGCGCTGTCACTTCCAGGAACCGGTTTACCCAGATCGACCCGAGCGGCGGCAGGTGCGCGAGGCCATACTCGACGCCGGCGAACAGCAGGACGAAGAGAACCGCAGTCAGCAGCAGCGACCACAGGATCATGCCGATAAAGTCGCGGTCGATGAGCATGGCCGCGGCCTTGCCGACGCTTGCGAACATGCGGTGGGTCCTCTAACTGGAGCCTTCTTATAGGCGAAGAAACGGGGACTTTTAATGGCACACGCATACGACGTGGCGACTCTCGGCAGCGCGATTGTCGACGTGCTGGCGCCGGTCGACGACAAGTTCCTCCTGACGCACAACATCGCAAAGGGCGTGATGACACTGATCGATGATCATCGCGCGGCGCAGCTTTACTCGGCACTCGGCAATCCGCGGGAGATCGCCGGCGGTTCGGCCGCCAACACAATGGCAGGCCTCGCCTCGCTCGGCGGACGCGGCGTGTTCGAGGGCAAGGTGCGCCATGACCGGCTCGGCGAAGCCTTTGCGGCGAGCATGAAGGATCTCGGCGTCCGCTATACCACCAAGCCGGCGCTGGACGGCCCGGCGACGGCGATGTGCCTGATCGCCGTGACGCCGGACGGCGAGCGCAGCATGAACACCTATCTCGGTGCAGCGCGCGAGCTGTCGACGCACGACATCGACGAAAAGGAAATCTCGTCGGCCCAGATCCTCTACATCGAAGGCTATCTGTGGGACGCGCCCAAGGCGAAGGCGGCGTGTCTGAAAGCCATCAAGGATGCGCGCAAGGCCGGCACCAAGGTTGCGTTCACGCTGTCCGATCCGTTCCTGGTCGGGCGCTACCGCGAAGAGTTCCTCAAGCTGCTTCCCGACCTCGACATCATATTCGCCAACGAAGACGAGGCGAAATCGCTGTTCGAAGTCGACTCGTTCGACACCGTGCTGCAGGCGGCGCGTTCCACCTGGCACGGCATCGCGGCGCTGACGCGTTCGGAAAAGGGCTGCGTGATCGCGCAGGGCGCAGAAGTGCATGTCGTCGATGCCTGGCCGGTCGAGCGTGTCGTCGACACGACGGGCGCCGGCGATCAGTTCGCGGCCGGATTCCTTTATGCGTTGACGCATGGCCGCGGCCTTGCCCATTGCGGCAAGCTCGCCGCGCTGTGCGCCGCCGAAGTGATTTCGCATTATGGCGCGCGGCCGGAAACCTCGCTGAGGGATCTCGCAACCAAGGCCGGTCTGATCTAGCCCGCCTTGCGCAGGTACACGTAGAGCGCGCCTTCGCCGCCATGCCTGTTGTGCGCCGGGCGCGTGCCCGCGACGATTCCGGCAAAGGTCGGTTCGCGCAGCCAGCGCGGTACGACCGCTTTCAGGATTCCGCGCGAGCGATAGTTGAGCTCCATGTCGAACGGCGCATCCGGCGCAACGCGCGCGCCCTTGCCGGTGACGACAAGCGCGAGCTTGCAGCGCCGCATCTGCGCCGTGCGCAGAAAGCCGAGCAGCGCGTGATGCGCGTCGCGCTCGGTAAAGCCGTGCAGATCAAGCCGCGCATCGGGTTCGAGCAGCCCGCGCCGCAGCTTTTCGTCGGTGCGCCCGTCAAGACCGCTGATGCCCGGCGCGACCGGACCCTTCGCTTTCTTGTGCGGCACAGGAGGCACAAACGGCGCCAGCGGACGCGCTTCGGCGATGGTTTCATGAAACAGCGTCCGTTCTTCGTCCGTCGTTTTGCGCCGGCTCATGGTGCGATCGACCTGGGAACCAGAACATAAAGGTGCCCCGGCGATTTCATTTCGCCGGCCAAGTTTGCGGCCTTGTCGCCGAAGCCGAAATAGATGTCGGCGCGGACCGGCCCGCGGATCGCGCCGCCCGTGTCTTGCGCGACGAACAGACGCCGCAGCGCATGGCCGTCCGGAGTGGCCGTGTCGATGAAGACCGGCGTGCCCAGCACATGGATTCTCAGATCGACGGCAATGCTTGCCATCGGGGTCAACGCGACGCCTTCCGCGCCGTCGGCGCCGAGCGCTGCATCGCCGACAGGCGACTCGCTGAAGAAGACGAAGGACTGATCCGTCTCCATTACCCTTTGTGCGGCCGACGGGTTGGCTTTCAGCCAGGCACGGATCGTCTGCATCGAAACCTTGTCGCGCGGCAGGGCACCGGAATGCACCAACGTCCGGCCGATCGGCGTGTAGGGCCGCCCGTTCTGTCCGGCATAGGTGACGCGGATAATCGAACCGTCGTCGAGCAGGACGCGGCCGGAGCCCTGAATATGCAGGAAGAACACCGCGACCGGATCATCGCCAAAGAACAGCACTTTCGCCTCAGGCGGCCTCGCATCGATGTCGGCGCGCGCGGGATATGGGACGAGGTGCTGTTTGCTTAGCCGGCCCGCCATGCGCTCGCCCTTCCACTCCGGACGAAAGAGCCCGAGATCGACGCTGACGAGATCGTCCGGCACGGCATAGACCGGCGTCTGATACGCGCCGTGACGCGTACGGCTGCCATGCAGAAGCGGTTCGTAGTATCCGGTGAAAAGACCTTCGCCTGCTGCTTCCTCGGCGACAAAATTGCCGGTGAAAAACGCCCGCGCCCCGGCTGGATCGGTGCTCAGCGCCGATTTGCAGACGCCCTGCCAGTCGGAGGCGTGGCCGGCATAGGCACCCAGTTCGGCCTGCGGCATTTGTTTGAGAAGCAGAGCGCAGGACCGCTGGAACGCGCCAAGCGCGGCGCGTTGATCGCTCTGGCTCCAGCCGGGGATGTCATCGAACGCGATGCGCGTCAGCGTCAGCTTTTCAGGCGGCACGCTCTTGTGCGGCAGCAGGAACCAGCCGGTGACACCGGCAACCGCAAAAGCGAGCAGAATGAGAAGGCCGGGAAGACGGGAACGCATTCCCGCCTCCGGAGTTACGGAAGGTCGCCGGACGTTGCCACCAACGTCCAGTTCGGATCGCGGGCGCGGGTGTCGCGCGAGAACGTCCATACATCGGTCACATCGCGCACCGACTTGGAATCGCCTTCGATGACGGCTTCGCTGGCGTTGGTCGTCTGGGAGATGAATTGCGAACCGAAGGCCAGGGTGATTTCGGCGGTGCGGCCCTTCATTCCGGCATGGACGATCTTGACGTCCTTGAAGCCTACGAAGGTGAAGGCAACCGTTTCCTTGCGCTGCTCGCGGCCCGTGATGACCTGGCTGAAGGCGGCAAAGACTTCGTCGCTCAGCAGCGGTTTGAGCTGTGCCCGATCACCGCGCGCGAAGGCTGTCACGATCATTTCATAGGCGCTTCGTGCGCCGGCCACGAAGTGATCGGTCTCAAAACCGCGGTCGGCCAGCTTGATATCCAGAAGGCCGCGGGCGACCGGATCGGCCAGCTTGTCGGCAGTCTGTCCGGCCCGCGCTGCCACCGGCAGCGGCACGACATTGTCCTTGGGCGGTGCGGCATCGGCGCCGGACAGGCGGTAGCTTTCCTGCGGCGGGCGTTCATTGCCGGTGCGGCGGCCAAGCACGGTGTAGAGGCGGAACAGGATGACGCCGGCGACCACCGCAAACAGCAAAATATCGAGGAACTGCGAATTCGGCATTATTGGTAAACCTTCCACGGCCGTTCCGCCGCAAGCGTGCAACAGTAAACCTGCCTGCAGGGAGGGTCCAGCGTCGTCGACCCCATATAGCGGCCACAAGCTGTGGTAACCGGTCGCTTGCCTTGTAACATGAGCGCGATCCGTGGTACCGGCCCGGCGCGAATTTCCAAGGAAAACACGATGAGCGGTGGACCAGACGGCGGCAGCGGCGAGGCGAATGCGCCGCGCGTTCAGATCGTTGCGCAATACATCAAGGACCTGTCTTTCGAGAATCCGGGGGCGCCGTCCACCATCACGGGTCGCCCGAATATCGATCTCGGTGTCGACCTGCAGGCCAGGCGCATGGAAGGCACGTTGTTCGAAGTCGAACTCAAGCTGCGCGTCAACGCCAAGTCGCCAGAAGACAAGCCCGTCTTTCTCCTGGAACTCGTCTATGCCGGACTGATGCAGATCATCAACGTTCCCGACGACGTGCTGCAGCAGATCCTCCTGATCGAGGGGCCGCACCTTCTGTTCCCCTATGCGCGCCGGATCATATCCGACGCGGTGCGCGACGGCGGCATGCCGCCGCTGATGATCGAGCCGATCGATTTTGCAGGGCTCTATCGCAGCAAGCAGGCGCAGATGCAGCAGATGCGCGGCGGCGTGCAGGAATCAGGAAACGCCTGACACCGCGTTCCAAAGCGGATCCTTGCCAAGCTCCCTGGCAACGAATTGGGCATGCGCTTCGGCTTCAGCCTGCGTGAGACGCGACGGCAGCGGCACAGGCCGCGCGCGCGCCGTGCGGACGTCGTCAGGAGCATTGTCGATGCGGTCGATCGGGCTCAGCGAGAGCTTCTTTTGCCGTCCGCCCAGAAGTTCCAGATAGACCTGAGAGGTCAGTTCGGCATCCAGCAGAGCGCCATGCTTGGTGCGCGCCGACAGATCGATGGAAAAGCGCTTGCACAATTCGTCGAGCGAATAACGCGCGCCCGGGATCTTGCTCTTGGCGATCTCGATCGTGTCGATGGCGCGGGCATAGGGGATCGGCGGGCGGCCGACGCGATGCAGCTCCGAGTTGACGAATTTCATGTCGAAGCTGGCATTGTGGATCACGAGCGTCGCATCCCCGATGAACTCGAGGAACTCGTCCGCGATGTCGGCGAATTTCGGCTTGTCGGCCAGAAACTCGTCGGTCAGGCCGTGCACGCGCTGGGATTCGATGGGCACCAGCCGCTCAGGATTGAGATAGCAGCGATAGGTCTTGCCGGTCGGCAGATGTTCCATCAGCTCGACGCAGCCGATCTCCACGATGCGGTGGCCATCGGCCGGCTCGAACCCGGTTGTTTCGGTATCCAGAACGATCTCACGCATTCTTGCTGTTTTCCCCGGCCGCGCGGCGTTCGCGCAACACGCTCAAAATCATCTTCACCTGGTCGAAAGCGTGCTGGAGGCCCTTGTCCGTCACAACCACGAAATGGGCTTTTGCACGCTTTTCTTCGTCCGGCATCTGGCGCGAATGGAGATAGTCGAACTTTTCCGCGGTCATCCCGGGCCGCGCCAGCACGCGTTCCCGCTGGATATGGGATGGCGCACTGACGACGACAACTGCATCCATGTTGGCTTCGCCGCGGGTCTCGAACAGGAGCGGAATGTCGAAGACGACGATGTCAGCGCCTTTTTTGTCGGCATCTTCCAGGAATTTGCGTCTTTCATCCGCCATCAGCGGATAGACGATGGCTTGCAGGCGCTGCGTCGCGTCGGGATCGCCGGTGACATGCTTGGACAACTCAACGCGGTCGACGGCGCCGTCCTTCACCGTACCGGGAAAGGCCGCTTCGATGGGCGCAACGGCCGCTCCGCCTTGCTGGTAGAGCCGATGCACCGCCGCGTCGGCGTCATACACAGGCACTCCGAGCTGGGCGAACATCCTTGCGGTTTCGGATTTGCCCATGCCGATGGAGCCGGTGAGTCCGACATGGATGGGGCGCTTACCTGCCACTGTTCAGGGCCTCTTCGAGATTTTTCCGCAATGACGGCGTGACTTTCGGCGTGACACCGAAAAACGCCTCGAACGCCGGGACGCCCTGATGCATCAGCATGCCAAGCCCGTCGATTGTCTTATAACCGGCGGCGCGGGCGCGCTTCAGCAAGGGCGTTTCCAGCGGGTTGTAGACGATGTCGCAGATTACAGCGTCTTTCGGCAGCGCGTCGAACGCAATATCGAGCGAGGGCGCACCTTTCATCCCTGCGCTGGTGGAATGAACGACAAGCGCCGCGCCCTGCGCCGCCTTCGACCAGTCGTCAAACACGACGAGCCTTGGCTTCACGTGCGGCGACAGCGCCGCGGCGAGCTGATCGGCCCGTCCGCGGCTGCGGTTGACGATCCGGATTTCGCCGGCGCCGATATCATGCAGCGCCACGACCGCGGCGCGTGCGGCGCCGCCCGCTCCGAGAATGACGACGGCCTTTCCCTTCAGCGCGCCGGCGTCGAGATTTTCGCGCAGCGCCGCGGCAAGGCCGCTTGCGTCGGTGTTGCGCCCTTCGATCCGGCCGTTGTCGCGGAAGATCAGCAGATTGACGGCGCCGGCCACGCGGGCCGCCAGGTCCGTTTCATGACAGATGGCGAACGCGGCTTCCTTGTGCGGGATCGTGACGCTGACACCCTTGAATCCGGCCTTCATCAGGCCGCGGATCACGATCGAGAAATCTTCGGGGCGCACAGGCAGCGGAACGAGCGCGCCGTCGATCCCCATCTCGTTCAGCCAATAGCCATGCAACCGCGGCGAAAAGGCCTGTGCTACCGGCCAGCCGATGATGCCGGCGAGTTTAGCGGTGCCGCTGAGGTTCATTGCGCGATCACACCCTTGCGGCGCAGCTCGGCCAGAAGCGGCTGGAGCGGCAGTCCGAGGATGCAAAAGTAGTCGCCTTCGATGCGCTCGAAAAGCTGCGCGCCCATGGCTTCGAGGCGATAACAGCCCACGCCCGCCAAAAGCCCCTCACCTTCTGTGGACAGATAGGCGTCCAGGAACGCATCGCTGAAGTTGCGCATATGCAGTTTCGCTGTTTCGACATGCGACCAGACGATCTTTCCGTCCAGCGCCAGCGCGAGGGCGCTGATCAGCATGTGGGTCGTGCCCCGAAGGCGCTGCAGAAGTTTTCGCGCCGCCGCCATGTCCGGACACTTGCTGACCAGTTCGCCCTCGAACGACAGGATCTGGTCGGCGCCAAGGACGAGCGCGCCGGGATGCTGCCTGGAGACATGCAGCGCCTTGGCATCGGCGAGTTCGGCAGCAATCGCCGCCGGTTCGTCGCCGCGCGACAACAATTCCTGCTTGATCGCCTCTTCGTCGATGTCGGCGGGAGCGACGGCGAACGGAACCGCCGCGCCGCGCAGGACGCGGGCGCGTGACGAACTTGCCGAGGCAAGGACGAGATTCACGCGCGCCGCTCGTTCAGAAGATTGATCACCGCCGCCGCGGTTTCTTCCACAGAGCGGCGCGAGACATCGATCACCGGCCAGTCATGCTGTTCGAACAGCTTGCGCGTCGCGCTGACTTCGTTGCGCACCGAATCCACATCAACATAGTCGGTGTCGCGCACCTCGCCCATCGTGTTCAGACGGTTGCGCCGCACCTGCACCAGGCGGTCGGGCGATGCCCATAGGCCGACGATCAACGGGCCCTTGGCGGCAAGCAGCGCCGCAGGAAGAACGATACCCGGCACGAGCGGCACGTTTGCCGCACGCACGCCGCGGATCGCGAGATATACACAGGTGGGCGTTTTCGAGGTGCGGCTCGCGCCCACCAAAATCACTTCTGCGCCGCCGATCGTGTCCAGCGCCTGGCCGTCATCGTGCTGGATGGTGAAGTTGAGCGCTTCGATGCGCTGTAGATAGCGTTGATCGACTTCGTGCTGCGCGCCGGGCCTGTGGGTTTCCGCTGCGCCGAGAAACTGACGCATCATCGAGATCGGACCTTCCATCACGTCGAGACAGGGCAGGTTAGCCGCGGCACAGCGCGAGATGAGCTCCTTGCGCAGTTCCTGGTTCACCAATGTGAAAAACACCAGACCCTTCTGCGCGACAATCTGTTCGACGGCCCGATCCAATTGCTTGCGGCTGCGTACAAGGACATAGGAATGCTCTTCGACGAGCACACCTTCGAATTGTGCGAGCGCCGCTTTCGCGATGGAATTGAGCGTCTCGCCTGTCGCGTCGGAGACCAGATGAACGTGGAATTCGTTACTCACAAATTCATGCTCCGTTTGTGCACCGGTCGTCCGGATGCCGCGGATAAATAGCCCTGCGCGTTGACCGATGTGCAGCGAACCCGATCGCTCCCCGATCCGTCACCAGCATAGGTAGTTTTCCGCACCCGCGCCTCTTTGCCGTAGACACTTGAGTCCAAAGCGCTTCCGGCTTAGTGGTCAAAACCGCCCACGGACTCTTCCACAGATCACAGGCCTTACACCATCTTCAGAATCCTAATCTAGGAGTCTTGTATTGAAGTATGAGACGAATCTAATCCGGACCTTGAATGGAAATCCGGTGTGGCCTCCACCGATCTGGCTGATGCGCCAGGCTGGCCGCTATCTGCCGGAATATCGCGAACTGCGCGCCAAGGCGGGATCGTTCTGGGCTATGAGCAACACGCCCGAACTGGCCGCTGAGATCACGCTGCAGCCGATCCGCCGCTTCGATTTCGATGCAGCGATCATTTTTTCCGACATCCTGACAGTGCCCGTTGCACTGGGCTGTCCGGTTGAGTTCGAGGCAGGCGAAGGACCGCGTATGACACCGGTCACGTCGAGCGACGGATTTGATCGTGATCCTGCGCATTGGGAAAAGTCGCTGGCACCGGCCTACGAGACCTTGAAACTAGTCCGGAGAGGTCTGGGTCCAGAGAAGACGCTGATCGGCTTCGCCGGCGCGCCCTGGACCTTGGCGACCTATCTGGCGGCGGGGCGAGGCCGCGACGAGCAGAAAGCAGCAAAGCTTTGGGGCTACCGCGATCCGGAAGGCTTCACGGCATTGCTCGACGCGCTCGGCGAATGCGTTGCGTTTCATCTGATCAGGCAGCTCGATGCCGGCGCGGATGTCGTGCAGCTTTTCGATAGCTGGGCTTCGGGACTACCGGCGCATGTCTATGCACGGTGGGTTATCGAACCGGCAAAAAAAATCGTCGCGCGGATACGCACAGCGCATCCACAGGCGAAGATCATCGGATTTCCGCGCGCATCGACGCTGGCAGGGTATGAACTGTATGCACGTGAGACCGGCGTCGACGCGGTGAGCCTGGATACGTCTGCACCGATGAACTGGGCGCGCGACAGCCTGTCGAAGCTTGTTGCGCTTCAGGGCAACCTTGATCCGATCACGCTGATCAGCGGAGGCAGGGCTTTGGATGAAAGTGTGGACGAGATTGTGAAGGCGATGCGCGGTACGCGTTTCATATTCAATCTCGGTCACGGAATTTTGCAGGAAACGCCGATCTCGCATGTCGAACAGCTCGTAAAGCGCGTGCGGAGTGCTGCGTGAAACTGGCCGTGGTCCTGTTCAATCTGGGCGGACCGGATTCACTGGACGCGGTCGAACCGTTCCTGCGCAATCTCTTCAGCGATCCGGCCATTCTGTCGGTGCCGGGAATCGTGCGTGGTCCGCTGGCACGCCTGATCGCAGCGCGCCGCGCACCCGTTGCGCGCGAGATCTACAAAAAGATCGGCGGGCGTTCGCCCATTGTCGAAGAGACGCAGGCACAGGCCGCGGCGTTGGATAAACTGTTGGCGGACCGCGGCATCGAAGCGAAAAGCTTCGTCGCCATGCGCTGCTGGCATCCGTTCAGCGATGCGGCGGCACAGGCGGTAAAAGCTTGGGGAGCCGACGCCGTCGTACTGTTGCCGCTCTATCCGCAATATTCGACTACAACGACGGCGTCCTCTTTCTCGGACTGGGATCGCGCGGCGCGCGAGGCGGGATTGAATTTGCCGGCGTCGCGGCTGTGCTGCTACCCGGATAGCGAAGGCTTTGTCGCGGCAGCGGCCGATCTTATCCACCAGACATTCACAAGAGCAAAGCCGGGTGTGGATTATCGCCTTCTGTTGTCGGCGCACGGCCTGCCAAAACGAACAATTGCCAAAGGCGATCCATACCAATGGCAGGTCGAACGAACGGCTGCAGCCATTGTGGACAGGCTGGGGATAAGGAATCTTGACTGGCAGGTTTGCTACCAGAGCCGCGTCGGACCCTTGGAGTGGATCGGACCCGCAACCGACGCCGAAATCCGGCGTGCAGGTATGGAAGGCAAAGGCGTCGCCATCGCTCCCATCGCGTTCGTGTCGGAGCACTCCGAAACGCTGGTCGAGCTCGACCTGGAATATGCCCATCTTGCCCTGAACGCGGGCGTGAAAGATTATCTGCGTGTTCCCACCGTGAGCGCCCATCCCAAATTCATCGAGGCGCTCGCCGAACTTGTCATGCACGCCAATAACGGCGAAGGAACGTTGACCGGCCGCGGCGCGCGCATCTGTCTGAAACGTTTTGGCACCTGCCCCTGTCCGGAGTGACGCGATGATGATGTTCCTGTCCGACCATATCGACTGGATCAAGGCGCTTCACGTCATCGCGGTGATCGCCTGGATGGCGGGCATGCTCTATCTGCCGCGTCTGTTTGTGTACCATTGCGAGGCGCCGGCCGGCTCGGCGCAATCGGAGATGCTGAAGGTGATGGAGCGGCGTCTTCTGCGCATCATAGTAAATCCCGCAATGATCGCGACCTGGGTCTTCGGTCTGACCCTGGCGTGGTTGACCGGCGCCTATGCCGATTTGTGGTTCCAGTTGAAATTCGTGCTCGTGATCGCGATGAGCGGGCTGCACGGCATGTTTGCTGCAACCGTGAAGCGGTTCGGGCGCGACGCGAACACGCGGCCGCAGCGCTTCTACCGCATCATCAACGAAGTCCCGATGCTTCTGGTCATCGGCATCGTGATACTGGTCATCGTGAAGCCGTTTTGAAAAAGTTTAACGACGGGGCCTTGACGACGGTTTGCAAGCGCCCCAAATCAAGGTATAAGACGTTCGTTCCCCTTGGCACGCATCGGTACCGGCAGTGATTGCGCGGCGCCGGACCCGGTTTAGACCGGCGCGTGCTGCCAAACCTCCGACCACGATTGTGCGGGTGCCAAAGGGCGCCCTCGGACCGCCGGACCACTTTCCCCAATGTTTCTCAGGTGCAATTCAACATGACAGTTCAAGACGGCCTGCAGGCGATGAAGCTGCAGGATCTCAAATCCAAAACCCCCACCGATCTTCTGGCGTTCGCCGAAGAGCTCGAAATCGAGAATGCCTCGTCCATGCGCAAGCAGGACATGCTGTTCGCGATCCTCAAAGAGCTTGCCGAGCGCAACGTGGAGATCACGGGCACCGGCGTCGTGGAGACGCTGCAGGACGGTTTCGGCTTCCTGCGTTCTCCCGAATCCAACTATCTCGCTGGTCCTGACGACATTTACGTCAGTCCGTCGCAGATCCGCCGCTTCGGCCTGCGCACAGGCGACACGGTCGAAGGTCCGATCCGGGCCCCGAAAGACGGGGAGCGCTATTTCGCGCTGCTCAAGGTCTCGACCATCAATTTCGAGGACCCGGAAAAGATCAAGCACAAGGTGCATTTCGACAATCTGACACCGCTCTATCCGACGCGCTGGCTCAACATGGAACTGGCCGATCCGACCATCAAGGACAAGACCGGCCGCGTCATCGACATCGTTGCGCCCCAGGGCATGGGACAGCGCTGCTTGATCGTGGCGCCGCCCCGCGTCGGCAAGACGATCATGATGCAGAACATCGCGCGCGCCATCAGCGCCAATCATCCCGAATGCTATCTGATCGTGCTGCTGATCGACGAACGGCCGGAAGAAGTCACCGACATGCAGCGCACGGTGAAGGGCGAGGTCATCTCGTCGACGTTCGACGAGCCGGCAACGCGGCACGTGCAGGTCGCCGAAATGGTCATCGAAAAGGCAAAGCGCCTGGTCGAACACAAGCGCGACGTGATCATCCTGCTCGACAACATCACGCGCCTCGGCCGCGCCTACAACACCGTGATCCCGTCATCGGGCAAGGTGCTCACCGGCGGCGTCGATGCCAATGCCCTGCAGCGCCCCAAGCGCTTCTTCGGCGCGGCGCGCAACATCGAAGAAGGCGGCTCGCTGACCATCATCTCCACGGCCCTGATCGATACCGGCAGCCGCATGGACGAGGTCATCTTCGAAGAATTCAAGGGCACGGGTAATTCGGAAATCGTTCTGGACCGCAAGGTCGCCGACAAGCGCGTCTATCCCGCGATCGACATCCTCAAGTCCGGAACGCGCAAGGACGAGCTGTTGCTCGACAAGGGAACGCTCGCCAAGACGCACGTGCTTCGCCGCATCCTGGCGCCGATGGGCACCACGGATGCGATCGAGTTCCTGCTCGACAAGCTGCGCTCGGCCAAGAACAACGCCGACTTCTTCGACAGCATGAACACCTGATTTCAGGCGCTCGCCCGCTAAGGGAAAGGGCCGCAACGCGATCGCGCTGCGGCCCTTTTTCATGCCAGGAAAGCCGGCGCTCAGGGATGGCCGCCCTCACCCATCACCTTGTTTTCACTACCCTTTTCACCGAGCCAGTCCATGGCTGCGAGAACCAGGCCCGACGTGAGGAAGGTGCCGTGCAGGATCATCAGCCAGACGAGATTGGTCTTGTCGGCAGTTTCGATGGCCATGAACGATTTCAGGAGATGAATCATCGAAATCGCGATGATGGAAGCGATCAGCTTCAGCTTCATGTTGCTGAAATCGACGCGTCCCATCCATTCCGGCTTGTCCGGATTTCCTTCCAGATCCATGCGCGAGACGAAATTTTCGTAACCCGCGAAAACCACCATCAAGGTCAGGTTGCCGGCCAGCGACATGTCGATCAGCGTGAGGAGCCACAGAACGACGGTGTTCTCGTGCAGGTCGAGTGTCAGGACTTTGGACGTTTCCTCCACCACCTCTTTGCCGAACGTGATGAGCAGGACGAGGAGCGCGATCATCAGGCCGACATAGAAGGGCGCCATCAGCCAGCGGCCGCGGAACAGCGTCTGCTCGAAAACGTCTTCGAATTTTTTGTCGGCCATTTTCCCCCCGTGCGCTTGTTGGATCGCAGTAAACGCGACATTCGCCGTCTTTTGAAGAGGCCCGTTGACCCGGCCAGGAACGAGACCGAAACTGTCTGCGGACAATCGAGGGGCAATTCACATGACCGAGCATCCGAGCGAGCGCGCCCAGTTCAAGAGCATGGCGGAGAGCACGAAGGACGATTGGATGAAGATCGCGGCGGCGTCCGCGCCTTTCAATCGTGAATTGCCCAACCGGGTACTGGCACATCTGCAGCTTCTGAAAGGCGATTGCGGCGGGTTCGCGGTGGACCGGTTCGAGCATTCGCTGCAATCGGCGACGTTGGCGCATCGCGACGGCATGGACGAGGAATATGTCGTCTGCGCGCTGATGCACGACATCGGCGATATTCTTGCGTCGGCCAGCCATGCCGAGCTCGGCGCGACCGTCATGCGGCCCTATGTGTCGGACGAAAATTACTGGATGATGGCGCATCACGGTATCTTCCAGGGCTACTACTTCTTCCACTATCTCGGGCTCGACCGGAACATGCGCGATCAGTTCCGCGGCCACCCCTCATTCGAGCGCACCGCGATGTTCTGCGCCCGGCACGACCAGAACGCGTTCGATCCGAACTACGACACGATGCCGCTTGAGGCCTTCGTGCCTATGGTCCAGCGCGTCATGGCGCGGCCAAAGAACTCGATCTATCTGCGGCCCGATGCGAAAGCTGCGGCGGAATAATCAGGGTATCAGCACCGTCGCGCCCGTCGTGCCGCGCGAGTGCAGCGCCTCATGCGCCTTGCGTGCTTCGGACAGTTTGAAGCGCTGATGCACGGCGATCTTGACGGCGCCGGATGCGATTACCGAGAAGAGATCGTCTGCGGTTTCCTGCAGCTCCTTTGCGTTGCGCGTGTAGCTGACCAGCGTCGGGCGGGTGAAATAGAGCGAACCCTTGGCCGCCAGGATGCCGGGATCGAACGGCGGCACCGGACCTGACGCGTTGCCGAAGCTGACGAGCATGCCGCGTACGGCGAGGCAGTTGAGCGAGCCGTCGAACGTATCCTTGCCGACCGAGTCGAAGACGACAGGTACGCCCTCGCCGCCGGTGATCTCGCGGACCTGCTTGACCCAACCGTCCTTGCGCACGTTCAACACATGGGCGCAGCCGTTCTCCTTTGCGAGGGCGGCCTTGTCGTCCGAGCCGACCGTTCCGATCACGGTGCAGCCCAGATGCTTTGCCCACTGCCCGGCGATGAGACCGACGCCGCCGGCTGCGGCGTGGAACAGGATCGTCTGTCCCGCTTTCACCGGATAGGTGCGCTTGAGGAGATATTGCGCGGTCATGCCTTTCAGCATTGCTGCGGCGGCCGTCTCGTCGCTCACGCCGGCGGGAATCTTCACCAGCCGCTCGGCGGGAACATTGTTCGCATCGGCGTAGGCGCCCATCGCGCCGGCATAGGCGACGCGATCGCCGGCTTTGATGCTCGTGACGCCCTCACCCACCAGTTCCACGATACCTGCGGCTTCGCTGCCCAACCCCGAGGGCAGCGGCAGTTTGTAGAGGCCGGTGCGGTGATAGGTATCGATGAAATTCACGCCGACGACGGTGTGTTTGACTCGCGCAATGCCCGGGCCGGGCGGCGGCAGATCGACGTCAACATAGTCGAGAACTTCAGGACCGCCGGTCTGGCTGAAGCGGATGGCTTTCATGCTGTTCTCCATGTCTGAAGGCTTGGCCGACTTTAGGTCGGTCCTGCCATTCCGCAAAGCGGCTTGCTTCGGGCCGGAAGATACGCGACGTCATCTGCGCACAAAGCTGGGATAGCCGATTTGATGTCCGGCAAACCGAACGAAAGCAACGACGCGCCGCCTTCGCAGGGCGGGCGGCGCGCAGCGTTCGGCTTCATTTTCGTCAGCGCGGTCGCCAGCGCGATGTCGATCGGCATCATGGTTCCGATCCTGCCGAATTTGCTCAAGCAGTTCACGGGCGGTGACACGGCGACGGCGTCGGAATGGAACGTCACGTTCGCCATGGCCGGCGGAATGATGAGTTTCTTCGCGGGGCCGATCCTTGGTTTGTTGTCGGATCGGTTGGGACGACGCCCGGTGCTTTTGATCTCGCTCACCGGGTTCGGACTGGATTTTCTGTTCATGGCGTTTGCGCCGACTTTGTGGTGGCTGTTCGTGGGCCGGCTGATCAGCGGCGCGACCTCGGGAATCTTTTCGACGGCGAACGCCTATGTCGCCGACGTAACTGCGCCGGAAGATCGCGCCCGTGCATTCGGCTGGATGGGCTCTGCGTTCAGTTTCGGATTTCTGGCGGGGCCCGCGATCGGGGGGTTGCTCGGCAACTATAATCTTCGCCTGCCGTTCATGGCGGCTGCGGCGCTGACTCTGGTGAACGCTTTCTACGGCCTTTTGGTTCTGCCCGAGTCCTTGTCGGAAAATCGCCGCGCCACGTCGTTCCACTGGCGCAGAGCCAATCCGCTGGGATCTCTTGCACTGCTGCGATCACATCATGAGTTGCTGCCTCTCGCCGGCATCGGTTTTCTGAACCAACTGGCAAACATGGTATGGCCGAGCGCATTCGTTCTCTACACCGGCTATCGCTACCACTGGACGCCCGGGACCACCGGTTTTGTCATGATGGGCGGGAGCATGATCGGCATACTGGTGCAGAGCTTCATCGTGGGTCCGGCGGTCAAGCGATTTGGCGAGCGCGGTGCGATGCTTGTCGGGGCGTCATCGGCTTGCCTCGCACTGGGCTGGTATTCGATCGCTCCCACCGGTTGGTATTACGTCATCGGCATGCCCTTGAGTTCGCTATGGAGCCTTCTCATCCCGGGACTGCAGGGCTTGATGACGCGCCGTGTCGCCGCGCATGAACAGGGACAACTCCAGGGTGCGAACCAGAGCCTGATCGGAATCGCGTCGGTTATCGGTCCGCCCTTGTTCGGTCTGTCGTTCGCCTGGGCGGTGCGCCATCCCGATTATTCCGTTCCGGGTCTTCCGATGTTTCTGGCCTCGATGACGATGGTGGTCTGTCTTTCGCTCGCGGTGTGGGCAGGCCGGCGCGCGGACAGACTGGCCGCCTAGGACCGTAGAGATTATCCCGGCGTGAAAACGCTCTCGAGCGCCTTGTACTGCGCCTTGCGGAAGTCCTTCACGATCCCGATGTCCGGACCGAATTCGAGAAGCTCATCGCGGTCCGCCGTCATCGCCGGCCATGTCTGACCGTCGCAATCGGGTATGCCCTTTTTTGCAAAGCCGACCCAGCAGGAATGGATCAAGTGCTCCATCGCGAGATCTTGCTGTGAGAGCTGAATTCCAAAGCGCGCAGCCAGCGCCGTTCCGGTGCCGAAGACATAGGGGATCTCGGAGCCATGCGCCGCGCCGGGCGAAGCGCTGCGGCGCAGTGATGTGACATAGGAAAAATGATAGAGCCACGACGGCGCGCCATTGGCTGCCTTCCTGGCGATCCAATGAGCCGGACCGCCCATCACGGAGTCGGTGAACACGGCTGCGGCGAGTTCGGAATCGGATCCGGCGTCCGCGGCGTAAGCGTTGCGCGCGTCTGGAGTGAGGCGCGATGTGATCCGGTCCGGCGGGATCGCGAAGGACTTCATCAGCGAGGCTTCAAAACTGTTGGAGCCGATGATCAGGGGAACATCGATCGCCGTGCCGGCGGCGAACGCCTGCTCCGGCGTCCTGGTCACCAGACGTCCGTCGACGAAGGGTCCGAAGCCAAGATTGGCGGGCATGTCGAGAGTCTTTTCGGCAGGGATCGCGCGCAACTGTTCAAGCGTGGCGCTGGCACCCGGCAGGCCCGCGCGCGTGGCAAAGTCTACGCCCTCGGTTTCCTTTTGCGCCAGCGTGACAGGAACGCTCCAGCCTCCGCCGGATTCGACGATGGCTTTGGCGAAGAGCCCTTTCGCCTGGGGTGTCGCGAGAAGATACAAGATGCTTGAGCCGCCCGCGGATTCGCCGAACACGGTGACGTTGGACGGATCTCCGCCGAAGGCCGCGATATTGCGCTGAACCCATTTGAGCGCTGCGATCTGATCCATCTGGCCGTAATTGCCGAGCGGCGCATCGGCGGCCGCCGCTTTGGTCAGCGCCGGATGCGCGAAGTAGCCGAGCAGTCCGAGTCGATAGTTGAGTGTGACGAGAACGATGCCGTCGCGCGCGAAATAGCTTCCGTCGTAGATCGATGATGAGCCCGAGCCAAAGCGATGCGCCCCGCCATGGATCCACACCATCACCGGCGCGTGGTGCGCGTGATGCGGCGCCCAGACGTTGAGGCTGAGACAGTCTTCGCTCTGATTCGAGCTGCCGGTGAGCGCAGCCAGCGCTTCAAGCCGCGGCGGTTGCGGACAGACCGGACCGAACGACGTCGCGTCGCGTGGTGTTGTCCAGGAGGACGGAGCAGCAGGGGGTTCCCAGCGCAGCGCTCCGACGGGTGGTGCAGCGTATGGAATGTTCTTGTAAACATCGGTAGCGCCGTCTGCGGTACCGATGAGCGTTCCGGATTCGATCGTGGTTCTGGGCGCATCCGCCCATGCACTGCCGGGGAAAAGCAGCCAGGTCAGAGCAAGGACAAAGGCGCGCGCACGGTTCATGGTGCTCTCCGTTCGGACGGAGATTGAACGGGCGGGCTGCCGTGATCCGGCGCGCGTTAACTCAAATGCTGACGGAAGAAGGTTGCAGTGCGACCGTTGGCGAGATCGGCGCAGGCCTTGTCGTAATGCGCGCCGCCGGGCCTTGCGAAAGCATGGTTCATTTCCGGGTAAGAATGAATGGTCACGTGCGGATTGTTCTTGAGGCCGTCCGCGATCTTCTTTTGTGCGTCCGGCGGGACATATTCGTCCTTGCCTGCGATATGCAGCATCAAAGGTTTCTTGATTTTTGCCGCTTCGCCAAGCTTGTCCTGAATGTTCACGCCGTAATAGCCGACCGACGCGTCGGCGTCGGTGCGTGTCGCCGTCAGGAAGGCGAGCAGCCCGCCGAGGCAATAGCCGACCGCGCCGACCTTGCCGGTGCAGCCCGCCACGGTGTGGCGCAGGTAATTGATGGAGGACTGGATGTCCTTGATGCCGGCGTCCTGGTCGAAACGGCCCATCAGATCGAAGGCGCGTTTCCATTCCGCATCGGTGCGGTCGGTGAGCCGCACGCCGGGTTCGAGGCGCCAGAACAGATCCGGCGCGAGCGCAAAATATCCACGCGCCGCGAACTCGTCAGCGACCTGGCGCATGACCTTGTTGACGCCGAAGATCTCCTGGATGACGACGACACCGGGCCCGCGCCCTGACGCAGGTGAAGCGAGGTAGGCGGCGAATTCGCCGTCCGGGCTGCTCTTGATCCTTACGTCCTGGCCGGTCATGTCGATGGCTCCGCGTGGGCCCGCAAGGTTAGCGGGTCCGGCGGCGGCAGGACAATCGGCCCCCGTGTCGCTATTGCGGCAGCGTACCGGGCTGTGGACGCTGCGGAAGCTGCAGCATCTGCGACAGAGTCACAGGATTGCTGATCGGCGCCGAAACGGTTTGCCGCTGGCAGACATAAACGGTGGGCTGTCCGTTCACCATCGTCTTGCCATGCATGGGGTGGCCTTCCGGGAATTGCTCGTCAGGCGAGACCACACTGAGGCAACGGTTCGGCAAGGCGCGGCCCAGAATGGCGGCAGTCAGCTCGTGCGTCTTGGGATTGTTGAGCGGTCCGATGACGATGAGATGCAGGTCGGTCGCGGCATACTCGAAGCCGTTGAAGAAAGACGGCATCGACACCCAGGCGCGCGCCGCTTCGCCGGCAAATCCGTTCAGCATCGCGTTGATGCGGTCCATATAGTCCTTGACGCCCGTGATCATCGCCAGGCGCGAAAGCACCTGCAGCATCGTTCCGTTGGCAGATGGGCTCGGCTGGTCGAAAACCATCCGTGCACGGACGATTAACGGCGGCGCGTCGTCGGCGGTGTAGAAGTATCCCGCGCCGGTCGCGTCCCAATAATGTTCGTTGAGCGTGCGCACCCACGCCTTGGCCTGCTCGAGATAGCGCTTCTCGCCGACGGTTTCGTAGAGGATGAGCGCGGCGCGCGCCATCTGCGCGTAGTCGTCCGCAAAAGCGAGTGCGCTGCGTTTGCCGTTGTACCAGGAATGGTGCAGCCGCTCGCCGTCGCCAAGGGCCTTGACCACGAAGTCGAACGCCTTGATCGCCGCCGTCGTCCACTCGGCCTTCTGGAAGACGGCACCCGCATTGGCGAGTGCAGCTATGGTGAGACCGTTCCAGTCGGCGAGCACCTTGCTGTCGACGGCGGGCGGCTTGCGTTGCTGGCGCGCCTTCAACAGAAGTTCGCGCTGCTTGGCGAGCAGTGCCTCATCGGCTTCGGACTGCGGGAAGGGTGCGGGCGAGCCAAGGCGCTGCAGGACGTTCTTGCCCTGGTAAGTGCCGTCGCGGCTCACATTGTAGACTGTCTTGAACTTGGCCACGAATGTGCCCATCAGCGCGGCGTCGATTTCCGCTTCCGTCCAGAGGTAATATTTTCCCTCTTCGCCGTCTGTTTCCGCATCCATGCTGGCGCAGAACGCATCACCATTGCGCATGTCGCGCAGCAGGAACGCGACTGTGTCTTCGATTCGCGAGCGGCACAGATTGTTGCGATTGAACTGCCAGACACTCGTCATGAACTCGAGCAGCATGGCGTTGTCGTTGAGCATTTTTTCGAAATGCGGCACCTGCCAACGCTCGTCGCTGCAATAGCGCGAAAAGCCGCCGCCGATGTGATCGAACAGGCCGCCCAGCAGAATATTGTCCAGCGTAATCGACATCAGCTGCATGAATTGCGTCATGCCGGTGCGCAGGAAAGCGCGCCACAGCACTTCGAGCGAAGTCACGGACGGAAATTTCATCTGCGCCGTCTGGCCGCCGAAGAAGATGTCGAAACGCTGTGCGATGCGCAGGGCGCCGGTATCGAGAAGGGTGCCGTCGATCGGGCCGCGCATGTCGCGGTTCCAGAGATTGGACAATTGCGTGACCGTGGCGGTCGTCGTCTGTGCGATTTGCTCGCCCTGCTCGCGATAAGCGCGCAGCATGTCGGCGAGCACTTTCTTGAATGCCGGATGGCCGAGCCGTTCTTCGTCGGGGAGATAGGTAGCGACGAAATAGGGCGCACCCTTGGGCGTGAGGAAGATCGTCAACGGCCAGCCGCCGGCGCTGCCCATGATGTTCGCCGCAGCCTGATAGATCTGATCGACGTCGGGGCGCTCTTCGCGGTCGACCTTGATGCTGATGAAACTCTCGTTCATCAGCGCAGCGGTTTCGGCGTTGGAAAAGCTTTCCTTCTCCATGACATGGCACCAGTGACAGGCGGTGAAGCCGATCGACAGCAGGATCGGCTTGTTCTGGGCCTCGGCGGCGGCGAGCGCTTCCGGCCCCCAGGGATACCACTCCACCGGGTTGTCCTTGTGGCGCAGCAGATAGGGACTGGATTCGTTGGCGAGGCGGTTCATGTCGCTGTTCCGTGAAGTTCGCGGGCCATGGCCGGCGGCGTTGCAATGTAGGGCGTGATCGGGGGAAGCTTCTAGCGATGCTCGGCGCGGCTCACAAGCGCCTCGAAAGAGTGGGTTGTCGCGATGAAGATGAACATTGAAATCGACATGACGCCGGAAGAAGCCCGTAAATTCCTGGGTCTGCCGGATGTGACCAAAGTGCAGGAAAAGATGATGTCGGAGATGGAAAAGCGCATGAAAGCCGCCATCGACGTGAACGATCCCGAAGCCATGATGCGCGCGTGGATGCCGCTCGGCGGACAGGGTTTCGAACAGTTCCAGCGGTTCATGTTCGACAGCGCGCGGCGCGCCGCCGGTGGCGCCGCGCGCAAAGACTCGGACAAAAGCAAAGGATGAACGACACGGTCTTCGCGCTTTCGTCGGCGCCGGGGCGTGCCGGCGTGGCAGTGATCCGTGTTTCCGGACCTGACGCGGGGTCCTGCTTGCGCGATCTGACGGGCCGCGCATTGCCAAGTCCGCGCCTCGCATCCTTGCGGGAGCTGCGCGACGCCGAAGGCACCAAGATCGACCAGGCGCTGGTGCTGTGGTTTTCCGCTCCGGCGAGTTTCAGCGGTGAAGACATGGCTGAGATTCATGTCCATGGCGGACGCGCTGTTGTTGCAAAGGTTCTGGCTGCGCTGGGTGGGTATGCGGGTTGCCGCCCTGCCGAACCGGGTGAATTCACGCGGCGGGCGGTCGAGAACGGAAAGCTGGACCTGACCCAGGCCGAGGCGCTGATCGATCTGATCGATGCGGAAACCGAGGAACAACGAGGCCAAGCCCTTCGGCAATATGGCGGTGCGCTTGCGTCGCTTTACGAGGGTTGGCGAAGCCGGCTGATCAGGGCGCTGGCGTGGGTTGAAGCAGAGATCGACTTTTCGGACGAAGAAATTCCGCACGATCTCACGGTCCGATCGTATGCGGAGATAGGAAAAATAATCAAGGAAATACAGATACATATGGTGGATTCCCGACGCGGAGAAATCGTCCGGGAGGGCGTTTTTCTAACAGTGATCGGACCGCCGAACGCAGGAAAGAGCTCTCTTATCAACGCGCTGGCCCAGCGCGATGTTGCTATAGTTGCAGAGACAGAAGGTACAACCAGAGATATTATAGAGGTACGCCTCGATCTTGGGGGATACGCGGTCATTGTTGCCGATACCGCTGGCCTGCGGGAAGCGGCGGACACTGTGGAGAGCGAAGGCGTTCGCCGGGCCTTGGCCAGGGCCGAAGCGTCGGACCTCGTTTTGTTGCTGCTGGACGGTAGTGCCGAAGAGCCGCTGGCAGGACTGCCGCCGGGTATCGCCGAACGTGCAGCGATTACGGTGTGGAACAAGGCGGATCTTCCCTCGCCCGCCCGTAGTGGTTTGCGACTCTCCCTGAAGACCGGCGACGGCTTCGACGATGTGCTGGCCGAGATAGCCTGCAAAGTGGCTGAAAGGCTCGATCGCAGGGGCGATGCGCCGGTGCTGACGCGGGCGCGGCATCGACATGCGCTGGAGCAGGCTTTGGCGGCCCTGTGCCGGGCGGCGAGTGCGCCAGAAGCCGAGCTGTTCGCGGAGGATCTCAGGCTGGCTGTTCGCTGGATTGGCCGGATCACCGGACGGGTGGATGTCGAGGAGCTGCTCGATGTCGTCTTCCGGGATTTCTGCATCGGCAAGTAAGGCGAGACTGCGGAGTGTTTCACGTGAAACATTGCCGTTTTGGGCTGCCCGTCTCTTCGCTATTGGACTGGTTTTTGAAGTCTATCGCTTCGTTACTTGAGACTCTGCTCGCCCTCGCCTATTGAGCGCCCATGGATCGGTTCGATGTCATCGTCATCGGTGGTGGACATGCCGGCTGCGAGGCCGCGGCGACATCCGCGCGCGTTGGGGCCAAGACGCTGCTGCTGACTCACAAGCTCGAGACCATCGGCGAGATGTCGTGCAATCCGGCCATCGGCGGCGTGGGCAAGGGCCATCTGGTTCGCGAGATCGACGCCATGGACGGTGTCATGGGTCGTGTCGCTGATCGGTCCGGAATTCAGTTCCGGCTTCTGAACCGACGCAAAGGACCGGCGGTGCGTGGGCCGCGTGCGCAGGCGGATCGCAAACTCTATCGCCAGGCCATGCAGGCGGCCTTGGCGGAGATCGACAATTTGACGATCCTGGCCGCGGCCGCAGAGGATTTGATCATCGAGAATGGCCGCGTTCGCGGTGTGATCACAGCGGACTCAAAAACAATACGTTGTGGTGCGGTGGTTCTCACCACCGGTACCTTCCTGCGCGGCCTGATCCATATCGGCGAAAAAAAGATTCCTGCTGGCCGGGCGACGTCCAGCAACGGTGCGATCGGCCGCAATGGAGTCGAGGCTCCAAGTATCGGACTGTCGCAAAAGCTATATGGAATGGGCCTTTCCATGGGCCGGCTGAAGACGGGCACGCCGCCTCGCTTGGATGGAAAGACGATTGATTGGGCGCAACTCGACGTGCAGCATGGTGATGATCCGCCCTCGCCGTTCTCGTTTCTGACGACAGCGATTACGACGCCCCAGACCGTCTGCCATATCACCCGCACGACGCTTCAGACGCACGAGATCATTCGCGCCAACCTGCATCGCGCGCCGATGTATTCGGGCCAGATCGAGGGTACGGGCCCGCGATATTGCCCCTCGATCGAAGACAAGGTCGTGCGCTTCGCGCAGCGCGACAGCCATCAGATATTCCTGGAGCCGGAGGGCTTGGACGATGACACCGTCTATCCAAACGGGATCTCCACGTCGCTCCCTGAGGATGTGCAGCTAGCCCTTCTGGCGACGATCCCCGGTCTTGAGAATGTGATGGTCAGGCGTCCCGGCTATGCCATCGAATATGACTATGTAGATCCGCGCGAGCTCCTGCCGTCGCTTGAAACCAAAAAGATGTCTGGCCTGTATCTGGCCGGCCAGATCAACGGCACGACGGGATACGAGGAAGCTGCTGCGCAGGGCCTGATGGCGGGGTTGAACGCCGCGCGCGCGTCCGGGGGCAGTGCGCCGGTCATCCTTGACCGCGCGGCGGCCTATATCGGCGTCCTGGTCGATGATCTCGTCACCAAGGGCGTGACCGAGCCCTATCGGATGTTTACCTCGCGGGCTGAGTACAGGCTGACCCTGAGGGCCGATAACGCGGACCAGCGGCTGACACCGGTCGGCGAGCGCGCCGGATGCATCAGCTCGCAAAGAAGGGGTGCGTTCGGCAAAAAAATGGAACGTCTGGAACAGGCCCGCACAACGATGCGAAACCTGAACATGACCCCGAACGAAGCGCAGAAACATGGCCTTTCCGTCAGGCTCGACGGGGTCCGGCGCACGGCGATGGACCTTCTGAGTTTGCCGGAGGTCGACCTGCCCGCCCTCGCCGCGATCTGGCCGGAAATCGGCAGTTTCGCCAGCGATGTCATCGAGCAGCTTGAAATCGACAGCCAGTATGCCGGCTATCTGGATCGCCAGGATGCAGACATCCTCGCGTTCCGGCGCGACGAAGGCCTGGCCCTTCCTCCGGGCCTCGACTACGCCGCCGTCCAAGGCCTTTCCACTGAAGCCGTCGCGAAGCTGGGCAGGATCCGCCCTGTCACCCTTGGCCAGGCGGCTCGCATCGATGGCGTTACCCCGGCTGCCCTCACCCTCGTCCTGGCCCATGTCCGAAACCGCGCCTGAGCCATTCGGGCCCGAGGATTTCGCTGAGAAAACCGGTGTTTCACGTGAAACATTGAGCCGGCTGAAGGCCTATGCCGATATCCTCAAGGACTGGAACGAGCGGCACAATCTTGTCTCCGCCCGTTCACTGGACGACGTCTGGCGCCGCCACATGTGGGATTCGGCCCAACTGATGAACTACATCCCTCCCTATACAACCACGCTGGTCGATCTGGGCAGCGGTGCGGGTTTCCCCGGTCTCGTTCTGGCAGAATTGCTGCGCAACAAAGTCTCGGTGGTTCTTTACGAAGCGACGCGAAAAAAAGCCGAATTCCTCGAAGCAGCCGCCCAGCGCATGGGTCTGAACGTCGGGATCCGGAACGTGCGGATCGAGGCAGGACGGCACGAGCCAGCCGATGTCGTGACGGCCCGCGCCGTCGCCCCGCTCGACCAATTGCTTGGCTATGCACAGCAATTCACAGCAAAGCATACGGTTTGCCTGTTCCTGAAAGGTCAATCCGTAGCGTCTGAATTGACCCAAGCCCGTAAATCTTGGAGGATGAAAGTCAGCCAGCACCAGAGCGCAACCGATGCTTCGGGCGTCATTCTGGAGATCCGGGAGCTTGGCCATGTCGCAAGCGATTCAAGGACTTAGCGGTAGAAGGCCGCGCGTTCTGGTCGTCGCCAATCAAAAAGGCGGCGTCGGCAAGACCACGACTGCGATCAATCTGGGCACCGCCCTCGCCGCTGTCGGCGAGCCGACCCTCGTTATCGACCTAGACCCGCAGGGAAACGCTTCGACCGGCCTTGGCATTCCGCGCAGCGAGCGCAAGCTGACAACCTATGACGTGCTGATGAGCGAAGCCGGGATCGCCGACGCGGTGACGCCGACGCGCATTCCCGGCCTGTCGATTGTTCCCTCAACCGTCGATCTCTCCGGCGCGGAACTCGAACTCATCGACCGGCCGCGGCGGAATTACATTTTGAAGGACGCGCTCGCCGATTACTCCGCACACGAATCATCGCCGTTTTCCTATGTGCTGATCGACTGTCCGCCGTCGCTTACACTGCTGACGGTGAATGCGATGGCAGCGGCGGATGCCGTCATCGTTCCGCTGCAATGCGAATTTTTTGCACTTGAAGGTCTCAGCCAGTTGCTCAAGACCATCGACCTTGTAAAGGCAAACCTGAATCCGTCGCTTGAGATTCAGGGAATCGTTCTGACCATGTTCGACAAACGCAACAAACTCTCCGACCAGGTTGCCGCCGATGTGCGCGAGAATATGGGAGACAAGGTCTATCGCACCATGATCCCCAGAAACGTGCGTATTTCCGAGGCGCCGAGCCACGGACTTCCCGCCCTCGTCTACGATCTGCGCTGTCCCGGCAGCCAGGCCTACATCAAGCTCGCCGGAGAGCTCATCGCGCGCGAGCGCGAACGTCCACAGGCGGCGGCGTAATGACGGCGGAAGAACGACCACGCGGCCTTGGCCGCGGACTGTCGGCCCTGATCGGCGAAGAGGCGGTTCCGACGCGTGGCGAGACTGCGGCTGCGCGCGCGACACTCAAACTTCCGATCGCTTTTCTTCGTCCCAACAAGCTGCAGCCGCGCAAACGCTTCGCGCCCGAGGAACTGAACGACCTCGCGGAATCGATCCGCGAGAAAGGAATTCTGCAGCCGATCCTGGTGCGGCCGATCAAGGGAGAAGCCAACTCCTATGAGATCGTTGCCGGCGAGCGCCGCTGGCGCGCTTCGCAGATGGCCAAGTTGCACGAGGTGCCGGTCGTCATCCGCGAGATGAGCGATTCGGAGTCGCTCGAAATCGCGATCATCGAAAACGTCCAACGGTCGGACCTCAACGCGATCGAGGAGGCGGCCGCCTATTACGAACTGATGGAGCGCTTCAAGTTTACACAGGAAAAGGTGGCCAAGGAGGTCGGGAAGAGCCGAAGCCACATCGCCAACACACTGCGGCTCCTGACGCTGCCGGAGCCGGTCCGGGCCCTTGTGCGGGAGGGCAAGCTGACGGCCGGTCATGCCCGCACACTGATTGGGCTTCCAGACGCTGAGAAGCGCGCTCAGGAGATTATTGCGGGAATGCTCAATGTTCGGCAGGCCGAACAGCGTTCAGCGAACAAGAAGAGCGGCAAAGCGCAACACAAGCAGGTTGACCCCGACACGCGCGATCTCGAATCCAGAATTTCCAATGCCTTAGGCCTCAGGGTTCAAGTGGCTGACAAAGGAAAAAAAGGCGGAGAAGTTCGGATCTTCTATAAGACGCTCGAACAGCTCGACGAGATAACGCGACGTCTGAGCAAAAGCTGATAACTGTCTTAAGCTACTGAATAATAGGTACTATTCACAATCGTCGTAAATTTAAACGCTGTTCACAAGTGCCAACGCGG
>Ga0265325_10000360_pt1 | contig 32073 bp, 43 predicted proteins | sample 41420metaG_FD_202090 | JGI IMG/M metagenome (GOLD analysis project Ga0265325, IMG submission 202090) | Rhizosphere microbial communities from Carex aquatilis grown in University of Washington, Seatle, WA, United States - 4-14-20 metaG | ecosystem: Host-associated > Plants > Roots > Rhizosphere... | reverse complement strand
TCGCGTACGCGCGCTCGAACAGGAGCGCGACGTCGGGGTCCGGCTCCGCTTCCGCCGCCGCGATCGCGGCGCGCATCGTCTCGACCGCCTGCTCTTTGATCTCCGCTTCGAGCTCGTCGCCGAGCAGGCCGAGCCGGCGCAGATAACGCTCGTAGCGGCCGAGGCACTCGTTCTGCTTCTCCTGCTCGACGCGCTCGAGGTCGATGTACGCGCGCGGGTCGTCCGCCGTCCCGTGCGGAGCGACGCGGTACGAGACGGACTCGACGAACGTCGGCCCGCCGCCGCCGTGCGCACGCTCGACGGCCTCGCGCGTCGCCTCGTACACGGCGAGCACGTCGCCGCCGTCCACGCGCACGCCGGGGATCCCGTAGCCGACCGCCTTGTCGACGAGCGCTTCCGCGTGCGTCTGCTCGGACACGGGCGTCGAGATCGCCCAGTGGTTGTTGTTGCAGAAGAGGATCAGCGGCGCCTGCATGACGGCGGCCAGGTTCGCACCTTCGTGGAACGCGCCCTCGCTCGTTGCGCCGTCGCCGAAGTAGACGATCGCGCACGCACGCTCGTGCTTCAGCTTCTTGCCCCACGCGAGCCCGGCGGCGTGCGGCACGTGTGTGCCGATCGGGACGCAGATCGAGGCGACGTTGTAGTCGGCAGGGTTCCACCAGCCGGCGGGATGGCCGCGCCACCAGTTCAGGACGGTCGCGGGCGGCAGGCCGCGCAGCAGCCCGATCGCGGACTCGCGGTAGCTCGGGAAGATCCAGTCGTCGTCTTCGAGCGCGTGCGCGGAGCCGGCCTGCATCGCCTCGTGGTTCCAGAACATCGCGTACGTGCCGATGCGCCCCTGGCGGTGGTAGACGAGCGAGCGCTCGTCGTACGTGCGGAGCAGGACCATCGAGCGGTAGAGCGACAGCAGCTCACGCTCGCCGAGGCCGTCGAGCTCGCGGTCCTCGTCGATCACGCGGCGGAGCTCGTGCTCGCCTGGGGCGACCCGCGCCATGGGCGGAAGCGTAGTTGTTCGGTTCACACGAGCACGGAGACCGCTGCCCGCTCGGCCTCGAACACGGCTTCCGCGACGTCGCCGAGATCCTCGCCGTCGGCGTGCAGGGCCGTCGGCCGGTCGCAGACGACCTCGAGCCGGTCGAGATCGTGCCCGTAGAGGACGGTGCCGCGGTTGCGGGCACGGCCGGTGAGGATCGAGAGCGCGGTGTGCAGCAGCGAGCGGCGGCGCACACGCACCGGGGCGACGAGATCGAGGCCGAGCTCGAACTGGGCCTCGGGCACGATCGGGAGCGGCACGCGCTTCGCATACGTGTACGGGCTGCCGTTGGCGACGAGCGCGAACGCTGCGCGACCGAAACCCTTCACCTCGAGCGACGGCTCCATGTGCCCGCGCCGGGCCGCGAGCGCGCGCAGCACCGCGAACGCGAAGGCGAGATCTCCCGGCCGCTCCCCCTCTTCGGTCCGGCCCATGGCGTCGACCCTGCGCACCGCCTCGGCGTCGAGGCCGAGACCGGCGTTGAACGCGAAGCGGCGCCCGTTGACCCGGCCGAGGGTGATGCGGCGCGTGCGCCGCTGCTCGATCGCCTCGCCGACCCGCTGCGCGGCCTTGACCGGATCGAGGGGCAGCCCGAGCGCGCGGGAGAGCACGCTCGTCCCGCCGCCCGGCAGGAAGCCGATCGGGATGTCGGCCTCGAGCCCGTTCAGGGCCTCGTTGAATCCGCCGTCGCCGGAGAAGACGACGACGGCGTCGGTCCCGGCTCTGCAGGCCTCGGCAACGAGCTCGGTCGCGTGGCCCCTCCGCTCGGTCAGCTTGACGGTGAGGTCGACGTGCGGCGTGAGCGCCGCGACCACGCCGGCGAGCTTCTCCTGCGTGACCCGCGTGGCGAAGGGGTTGACGACGAGGACGGCTGCCTGCATCTACCAAACCCTATGAGCGCGATGCATATCCGCGCATCCCGTCGAGCAGGAGGGCGGTGAAGCGGTCGGCAAGGTCGTCGGTATCGGCGCCGGGCCGCAGCCACGTGTAGGCCCAGTTCGCGGACGAGAGCACGAGCAGGGTTGCAGTGCCGTCGTCGAGGTCCGTGCGGAGCTCACCGTGCTCGCGGCCCTCACGGAAGAGGGCGCGGAAGCGCTCCTCGTAGTGGCGGCGCTCGGCCACGTAGCGCTCGCGCCGCTCGCCCTCGAGGTAGCGCCATTCGCGGACGAAGACGGTGGCGATGTCGAGCTGCTCGGCGACGACGCGCAGGTGGGCGCGCAGCGCGAGCCGGATCCGCTCGACGACCGGGCCCTCGTCGGGGACCGTGTCGAGCGCTGCATGGAAGGCCTCGGCGCCTTCGCGGGCCACCTCCCAGAGGAGGTCGGCCTTCGAGTCGATGTGCGAGTAGAGCGAGCCCTTCTGGACGCCGAGCGCGTCGGCGAGGTCGCCGACCGAGGTGCCGTGGTAGCCCTTCTCGGCGAAGAGCCGGGCGGCGGCGCGGGTCAGCTCTGCCTTGCGCGAGGCCATTACAATCCTGAGGCTAACGATCGTTCGGAAGGAGCGCGATGGCCGCGGTGGAGGTTCCCCGGGACGAGCAGGCATTTCTTGCGTACGTGCAGGCCGGCGGCCAGGTCGAGGCCGGCGACTGGCTGCCCGCCGACTACCGGGCGAAGCTCGTGAAGTTCATCGAGATGCACGGCAACTCCGAGCTGATGGGCGTCCTGCCCGAGCGGGAGTGGATCCTCCGCGCGCCGACCCTGCAGCGCAAGCTCGCGCTGACCGCGAAGGTGCAGGACGAGGTCGGGCATGCGCAGCTCATCTACCGCGTCGTCGAGGATCTCGGCAAGCCGCGCGAGCAGTGTCTCGCCGACCTCGTCTCCGGCAGGTCGAAGTTCCACAACGTCTTCCATTACCCGACGAAGACGTGGGGCGACGTCGGCGTGATCGCCTGGCTCGTCGACGCGGCGGCGATCATCAGCCAGAAGGCGCTGCTCAAGTGCTCGTACGCGCCGTACGCGCGGATCATGAAGAAGATCTGCTGGGAGGAGTCGTTCCACATCCTGCACGGCCGTGACGTGATCCTCACACTGGTCACGGGCACGCCGGCGCAGTTCGAGCTCGTGCAGGAGGCGCTCGACCGCTGGTGGGGGCCGCTGATGCAGTTTCACGGCAATCCGATCCCGGCCGGCGAGGATCCGATGTTCCTCTGGCGGATCAAGTCGCAGGGGAACGAGGAGGCGCGGCAGCAGTTCCTCGAGGGCTACGTGCCGCAGATCCGCGAGCTCGGCCTGACGGTGCCCGATCCGAAGCTGCGCCGCCGCGACGACGGCGTCTGGGAGTACACCGAGCCCGACTGGGACGAGCTCATGCACGTCGTCACCGGGCACGGGCCGATGACGGAGGAGCGGCTTGCGTTCCGGCGGCGCTTCCTCGAGCAGGAGCAGTGGGTCCGCGACGCGGTGCTGGCGGCGTGAGCGACGTCTGGGAGGTCTTCCGGCAGGAGCGGCGCGGCCAGCCGTTCGAGCACGCCGGCTCGGTCGTCGCGCCCGACGCGGAGTTCGCGGAGGCGTGGGCGCGCGAGCAGTACGGCCGCCGCGGCGAGTCGGTCGCGCTGTGGCTCGTTCCCCGCGACGCAATCCACGTCGTCGAGGAGTGGGCGGACGAGTTCGACCTGAAGTACCGGCGCGTCGACGGCTACTCGATCAAGGCAAGGTTGAAGGAGGCGCGTGAACGAGCTTCTGCTCGGACTGGCTGACGACGAGCTCGTCATCGGCTGGCGCGACTCCGAGTGGACGGGGATCGCGCCGATGCTCGAGGAGGACGTCGCCTTCTCGTCGATCGCGCAGAACGAGATCGGCCATGCGCGCGCCGTCTACGAGCTGCTGACGGACGACGCGGACGCGCTCGCGTTCGACCGGCCGCTCGAGGAGTACCGGTGCGCGCCGCTCGTCGAGCTACGTCTCCTCGACTGGGCGCACACGATCGCGCGGCGCTGGCTCTATGAGGAGGCCGACCGGATCCGCATCGCGGCGCTCATGGACGACGCCGAAAGTGCGGTCGCGGGCCTCGCGGCGAAGATCGACCGCGAGGAGGTGTACCACCGCATGCACGCCGAGATGTGGCACGAGCGGCTGCGCGGCGAGCCGCGTTTCCACGACGCGGTCGCCGACCTGTGGCCGTACGCGCTCGGCGTCCTGCCGCGAGAGCAACGCGCGGAGCTGGCGCGGCGCGTCGGGCTGGACGAGGTCGAGCCGGTCGAGCGCGGCACGCACACGCCGGAGCTCGCGGAGCTGTGGAACGAGATGACCATGGTGCGCCGCTCCGCTCCTGCGGGGGCGCAGTGGTAAGCCTGTCCTTTCTCTCCTTCGGCGAGAAAGGACTAGGGAGACGCCGCTCATGACGGGCGCTCCTCGCCCTGAGTTCCGTCCTCCTAGACCGCGGTCTCCGGTCACGGAGAGCGCGGTCTGGGCTGCGTTCGAGGGGATCCCCGACCCGGAGATCCCCGTCGTCTCGCTCGTCGACCTCGGCGTCATCCGTTCGGTCGATGTTCACGACGGACACGTCCGCGTGGAGTTCACGCCGACCTTTCTCGGCTGTCCCGCGCTCGAGGTGATGAAGCGCGCGCTCGAGCAGACCGTCGCAGCGCTGGGCGCCGAGCCCGAGGTGCAGGTGATCCAGGACGACTCGTGGTCGACGGACAAGATCACGCCCGCCGGCCGCGAGAAGCTGCGCGCCGCCGGCTTCGCCCCGCCGGCGCCGCGGGAGGCGTCCGCGCCGAAGCTCGTCCAGCTGCAGTCGAACGCTTTCCGCTGCCCGTACTGCGGCTCGACGGAGACGAAGCTCGAGAACATCTTCGGCCCCACCCCGTGCCGCTCACTCCGCTACTGCGACAGCTGCCGCCAGCCGTTCGAGCAGTTCAAGACGATATGAGCGACCTGAAGACGTTCATCGAGGGAATGCCCAAGGCCGAGCTGCACGTGCATCTCGAGGGCACGCTCGAGCCTGCGCTGAAGTTCGAGCTGGCAGCGCGCAACGGGCTCGAGTTGCCGTACCGCTCCGTGGACGAGCTGCGGGCCGGCTACCACTTCGACGACCTCCCCTCGTTTCTCGCCGTCTACTACGAGGGCATGAGCGTCCTCCTCACCGAGCAGGACTTCTACAACCTCGCCATGGCGTACTTCCGCAAGGCCCACTCCCAGAACGTCGTCTACGCGGAGGTCTTCTTCGACCCGCAGGCGCACACCTCGCGCGGGATTCCCTTCGACAGCGTCGTCGAGGGCATCCGCGACGCTCAGCACGATGCCGAAGCGTCGCTCGGACTCCGGACGCAGCTGATCATGTGCTTCCTGCGTGACCTGACGCAGGAGTCCGCGCTCGCGACGCTCGAGCAGTCGCTGCCGTACAAGGAGGCGATCGTCGGCGTCGGCCTGGACTCCGACGAGAAAGGCAACCCGCCGCGCAAGTTCAAGGACGTCTTCGCGCGGGCGCGCAGCGAGGGCTACCGCCTCACGATGCACTGCGACGTCGACCAGCAGGACTCGGTCGAGCACATCCGGCAATGCCTCGACGAGATCGGAGTGGAGAGAATCGACCACGGCGTCAACGCGGTCGACGACGAAGCCCTGCTCGAGGAGATCAGGAGGCGCGACCTCGGCCTGACCGTCTGCCCGATCTCGAACGGCTACGTGACCGACGGTCTGAAGGCGGCCGAGATCAAGAGGATGCTCGCTGCCGGCGTCCGCGTCACCGTCAACTCCGACGACCCCGCCTACTTCCCCGGCTACATGAACGAGAACCTGCTCGCCGTGCAGGAGGCCGTGCACCTGACGCGCGACGAGTGCGCGCAGCTCGCCCGCAACGCGTTCACCGTCAGCTGGCTGCCGCAGGACGACAGGGACGCCTACCTGGCCGCGCTCGAGGCGTACTGCCTGCACGCGTGAGGACGTTCCCGGTCGTTGCATCACTCCTCGCCGCGTGCGCGCTGGCCGCAGCCGCCTCGGCGCACACGAAGCTGCTCGGACGCTCCTGGCAGGGACGGCCGATCGTGGCGGTCGAGGTCGGCGATCCGTCGGGGACGCGGGTGCTCGTGTTCGGGAGCATCCACGGGAACGAGACCGGCGGAATCGAAATCGCGCGCGCACTCGAACGGCTGTCGCCGCACGGGCTCGACCTCTGGATCGTCCCCGACCTCAACCCCGACGGCGTCGCCGCGGACACGCGCCACAACGCGCACGGCGTCGACCTCAACCGCAACTTCCCCGTACGCTGGCGGCCCATGGAAGGCGTCTACGCGTCGGGGCCGAAGCCGCTCTCGGAGCGCGAAGCGCGGATCGCGCACACGTTGATCCTGCGCCTGCAGCCGCACGTGACGATCTGGTTCCACCAGCACCTCGACATGGTCTGGGCCTCCGGCGGCGACCGGCGGATCGAGAAGGCGTTCGCGCGCGTCTCAGGGCTGCCGTATCACCCGATGCCGCAGCTGGCCGGCAGCGCGGTCACCTGGCAGAACAACACGCTGAAGCACTCGACCGCGTTCGCAGCGGAGCTGCCGGCCGGTCAGCCGGCGCCCGCCGCGGTCACGCGCTATGTCCGCGCCGTGCTGGCTGCGGCGCGTACTCGCTAGGCAAGCGTCAGACTACGAGCGCAGCGAGCCGCTCGATGCCCTCGTCGATCTGCCCCTCGTCGACCATGCTGAACGACAGCCGCAGGTTGTCGCCGCCGCGGTCGTCCGGATGGAACGGCGAGCCGGGCACGACGCCGACGCCGCGCTCGACGGCGCGGCGCGCGAGCTCGACGGCGTCCCCGCCCCCGGGCAGCGTCAGCCAGGAGAAGAAGCCGCCTTCCGGGCGCGTCCAGTGCGTGTCCGGCGGCATGAAGCGCTCGAGCGCGGCGAGCATCCGCTCGCACTTGCGCCGGTAGAGCGCCCGCGATTCCACGAGCTGCTCCTCGATCCAGCCGCGGCGCACGTACTCCTCGAAGAGCCGCTGCGCGAGCGCGGCCGCGCACTGGTCGGTGTTCTGCTTCGCCGAGACGAGCTGCGCCGAGACGGCCGCCGGGCCGACCGCCCAGCCGAGCCGCACGCCGGGGAAGAACGTCTTCGACGTCGTACCCACCTGGACGACCGACTCCGGCGCCAGGCTCCACAGGCTCGCCGCGGGATCGTCCTCGAAGCCGAGCTCGCGATAGGCGACGTCCTCGACGACGAGGAAGCCGTAGCGGTGCGCGAGCTCGACCAGCCGGCCGCGCCGCTCGAGGGAGAGGCTCACGCCGGCCGGGTTCTGGTGGTCGGGGATCGTGTAGAGGAGCTTCGGGCGCAGCCCCTCCGCGAGCCGCCGCTGGAGCTCGTCGACGTCGAGCCCGTGCTCGTCCAGAGGCACCGCGACGACGTCGGCCTCGAAGCTGCGAAACGCCATGATCGCGCCGAGGTATGTCGGGGCCTCGACGACGACCACGTCGCCGCGATCGAGGAACGACTTGCCGACGAGCCCGAGCGCCTCCATCCCGCCGCTCGTGATCAGCAGCTCGTCCTCGTCGGGGCGGCGGCCTTGCACGGACTCGAGCCGGCCCGCGAGCGCGTCGAGCGGTCCCGGCAGCCCGCGCGTCGGCGCGTACTGGAAGGCGCTCCCCTCGCCGACCGCGGCGAACTCCTGCAGCAGCGCGGACGCCCGCTCGCGCGGAAAGGTCAGCGGGTCCGGGAAGCCGCCGGCGAACGAGATGAGGTCCGGCGCGGCGGCGAAGGCGAGAATCGCCGCGATTCCGTCGCCGACTCCGCGCGTGCGCGCCGCGAACAGGTCGTCCCACCGCCTCGTCTCCGGCGTCACACCCACCGTACGACTATAGGTACCCGGGCGCGTATCAGCTGCCGCGAACTACCCGTCGGCGCCCATGCCGAGCCGGCCGGCGAGATCGGTCTGGCCCGTCACGACCACCGCGTGGATCGCCCACCCGAGCACGGCGCCGAGCGGCGGCGCGATCAGGTAGATCCAGATCGCGGTCCACTTGTCGCCGACGAGGGCGGTGGCGATCGTGCGCGCCGGGTTCACCGAGGAGCCGCTGAACGGGACCGCGGCGTAGTGGATGGCGAGCAGCGTCAGCCCGATCGCAAGGTAGGCCGTGCTGCCGTAGCCCTTGCTCTTGGTGACCTGCAGGATCACGAGCACGAAGACCGCGGTCAGGAACAGCTCGGCGAAGAAGGCTGCACGGTCGCCGCGGCCGGGAACGGTGGCTGCCTGGGCGACGGCGTGGCTCGAGGTCATCAGCAGCAGCGCGAGCGTGGCGAGGATGCCGCCTGCGAACTGCGAGATCCAGTAGCGGATCAGGTCGCCCGCGCTGAGGCGCCGGTCGAGGAACATGGCGATCGACACCGCCGGGTTGAAGTGGCCGCCGGAGATCTCGCCGAAGGCGTAGAGCCCGGCGACCAGCGCGAGACCGAACCCGAACGGCGCGGCGCCGAAGCCGAAGCCGACCACGGCGGTCGCACCGATGAAGACGAGCGTGAACGTCCCGAACACCTCGGCCAGATACTTCTGCCAGTCCTTCATCGAGCCCGCTCCCTCAGTCGATTTGCGGGAACTACTCGAGCCCGACGTTCAGGCTCGGGTAGCGCGGCGTCAGCAGCGAGTAGTACGCCTGCGTCTGCGCGTGGTAGCGAATCGTGAAGGCGAGGAGGTTTCGCATCCCCTCGGGCATCTTGCCGGTGAAGAGGCAAACGAACCACGCGAAGCACACGATGATCTCGACGAGCCCGTTCATCGCGGACGAGAGGAACAGCGCCGGCAGCGCGAGCAGGACGCGGAAGAAGACGCCGAGGCGGCCCTGCTCCTCGGGAGGCGCGACCACGAGGTCGATCGGGTAGTCGCTGCTCCCGTTGAACGCGGGATAGGGGTTGGCGGCGAGCGTGAAGTAGGCGACCACGTGCACCTGGTAGCGCAGGTAGCTCGCGAGGAAGCCGTGCAGCCCGCCCGGCACGCGCTTCGTGAAGAGCGCCGCGAACCAGGCGATCAGGGTGACGACGGCCGCGGCGATCCCCCAGAGGTAGAGCCAGATGAAGTGCGGGATCGCGAGCAGCGGCCGGAAGAAGACCGTGAGCCGGCTGCGGCGGAGGTCGTCGGTGACGACGAGCTTGATCGGATGGTCCATCTGCTCGGCGAGTCTAGGAGGGCCGCCGGACACCGCACCGTCGCGCGGCAGCGATAGGCTGCCTGCGTGACCGTCGAGATCCTCTACTGCCCCGTCTGAAGCGGATACGACGAGCGGGCCGCGAGTCTCGCGGCCGAGCTGAACGCGAGCGGCTTCGACGCGTCGATCCGCGCCGGCCGGTCGGGACAGTTCGACGTCGTCCGCGACGGAGAGCTCGTCTTCTCGAAGGACCGGGAGCACCGATTCCCATCCGTGGACGAGGTCTTCGCGCTCTTGCGAGCCTGACGCTGCTCGCAGCGTGCTCCACGCTCGCCGGCTGCGGAGGGCTTTCCCACGGCGGGTTCGTGCAGCGCGCCGACGCTGTCTGCTCGGCGTACGCGGCGGGAGCGCAGCCCCTGCCGAAGCCGACGAAGTACGCCCAGGTGACCGCCTACGTCGACCGGAACCTCCCGCTCTACGAGGCGGCGCTGCGCAAGCTCGAGGCACTGAAGCCGCCGTCCCAGGACGAGGCCGGCGTCCGGCAGTGGCTCGTGCAGGACCGCCGGGTCGCCACGGCGCTGCGCGCGCTCGGCGAGGCGGCGCTCCGGCACGACTATCCGGGCGTCACGGCGGCGATCCAGACGCTGCAGTCGGCCGGACTGGCGAGCAGCCGGGCGGCGGACGCCATCGGCTTCCGCGTCTGCGGGCGCAGCAGCTCCTAGCCGCATCGCGCCGCCCAGCGCGGCCAGACGGCACAGGCGTCATTCTGATTCGACCTCTCAGCGACCGCTGAAGCTCGGCGGGCGCTTCTCGAGGAACGCTGCGACGCCCTCGCGGAAGTCCTCGGTCTGCGTCGCGGCGGCCTGGAGCTGCGCCTCCAGCTCCAGCTGCTCTTCGAGGGTGGCCGTGTCCGCGTGGTCGAACAGCCGCTTCGTCATCCCGATCGCGCGTGTCGGCAGCGCGGCGTATGCGGCGGCGAGCTCCGCGGCCCGCGCCGCCAGCGCGTCGGCCGCGACGACCTCGGAGACGAGGCCCCACTCATGCGCCTCCGCCGCGGTCAGGCGCCGGTTGGACGACATCCACTCGAAGGCCCGCGGCGCGCCGAGCAGACGGCGGATGAAGTACGTGCCCCCGGCGTCCGGGACGAGCCCGATGCCGACGAAGCCCGGCACGAACGCGGCCGCGTCGGAGGCGAGGCGAATGTCGCAGGCACAGGCGAACGAGAGCCCCGCGCCCGCGCAGGCGCCGTTGACCGCCGCGATCACGGGCTTCTCGAGCGCGCGGATCGCGAGCACGTTGGGGTGGTACGTCGCCCGCAGGCTGTCGCCGACGTCCGGCGCCTCCCGGAACTCCGTCAGGTCCTGGCCCGCGCAGAAGCCGCGTCCGGCGCCGGTGACGACGACCGCGCGCACCTCGGGGTCGCGGGCCTCCTTCAACGCAGCGTGCAGCGCATCGTGCAGCGCGCGGTTGAACGCGTTCAGCACCTCTGGGCGGTTCAGCGTGATCGTCTGCACCGCGCCGTCGCGCGTGACCTCGACCTCGGCCATGGCGCGCACCTTACAAGGGGAGTCCGCCTGCGTTCCAGACCCCTGGTGCCAGGCACGGTGCCTGGCACCAGGGGTAGGAACCGTCAGTGACCGAAGATCGGGAAGCGCTTCAGCTCGAAGACGTGCTTCTTCTCGTGCCTCTTCGCCAGCTGCTTCCGGATCACCGGAACGAGCAGGACGATCGAGAGCACGGCGGCCACGCGACCGCACATCGCGCACGTGTGCATGAGGCTCTTGGGCTTTTCCTCGCCCATGGGGTCGCACCTCCTCTGTGTGCGAACGAGTCTCGGACGGCCGGGGAGGGCCTCCATCGGTGATTTCTCCTATCGGCCCTTGAACTCGGGCGGCCGCTTCTCGAGGAACGCCGTCAGGCCCTCGCCGGCGTCCTCGGAGGCCCGCGCGAGGTAGAACGCGCGCCGCTCGAACTCGACGCCCGCCGTGAGCGGCGCCTCGAACGCCTGGTCGACCGCCTCTTTCGCGAGCCGCACCGAGACCGGGCCCTTCGCGGCGATCTCGCCCGCGACGCGTTTCGCCTCGGCCAGCCAGGCCTCCCTGGCGACGACCCGCGCGACGAGCCCGAAGTCCAGCGCCTCGCGCGCGGTGAGCATGCGGCCCGTGAGGATCATGTCCATCGCCACCGCCTTGCCGACGGCACGCGTCAGGCGCTGCGTGCCGCCCGCGCCCGGGAGGACGCCGAGGTTGATCTCGGGCTGTCCGAAGCGGGCCGTCTCCGAGGCGACGATCAGGTCGCAGAGCATCGCGAGCTCGCAGCCGCCGCCGAGGCAGAAGCCGGAGACGGCCGCGACGATGGGCGCGCGTACGGCACGGATCGCGTCCCAGCGCGCGATCCGTCCGCTCTCGTAGAGCGAGATCGGCGTGCCGGCGGCGAGCTCCGCAATGTCGGCGCCCGCGGCGAACGCGCGCTCGCCGCCGCCGAGCACGATCGCCCGGATCTCCGCGTCCGCGTCGAGCTCTTCGAGCGCGCCGACGACCGCGTCCATCAGCTCGCCGGAAAGCGCGTTCAGCTGCTTCGGCCGGTTCATCAGCACGACGCCGACGCGGCCGTCGCGCTCGACGATCACCAGGTCGTCAGCCATCGCTCTTCTCGAGGAACGCGCGAATCGCATCCTTGGCCTCGTCGTTCAGCATCGACAGCGACAGCCAGTCCCGCGCGTGGCCCACGGTCTCGTGCCAGGAGATGTCGCGCCACCAGTTGATCTGCTGCTTCGTGTAACGCATCGTCTGCGGCAACTTCGTCGCCAGCTTCTCGACGAGCTCGTCCACCTTCGCGTCGAGCTCGGCGCGGGGCACCGCGTAGTTGACGAGCCCCCACTCGGCGGCCTTCGCCGCCGGAATCTCCTCGCACAGGAAGAGGATCTCGCGCGCGCGGCGGTCGCCGACGAAGATCGGCAGCCACTGCGTGGCGCCGCCCGCCGGGACCGAGCCGTGCTCCGGGCCGACGTGGCGGATGAACGCGTCGTCGACCATCACGGCGAGGTCGCACGCCATCTGCAGCTCGTTGCCGCCGCCGACCGCGATCCCCTGCACGCGGGCGACAGTCGGCTTGCCGATCTCGCGCAGCCGGTCGTGCATGTCCTTGAACGCGCCGAACCACTTCCAGTAGAGGCGCGGGTTGTCGATCAGCTCCGCGCCCCAGCTGCGCAGGTCTGCGCCGACGCAGAAGGCGCGGCCCTCGCCGGTGACGACGACGACGCGGATGTCGTCGTCCCAGCTCGCGTCCTCGCACGCGCGCGCGAGCTCACGCAGCATCTTGAAGTCGAACGCGTTGAGGACTTCCGGCCGGTTGAGCGTGATCGTCGCGCGCGGCGGCGCCTTCTCGTAGCGGATCCGCTCGAAGCCGAGCTCGGCAGGATCGACCGGCGTCGGTGCGTCCGGCTCGCTCACGACACGTCGGCGAAGAGCACGCTCGGCCGCGGCAGGCCGCGGTCGCGCGCGTCCTTGCCGCTCGCCGCGAACTCCTCGGTGTGGGTGCCCGCCTTGAACGCGTCCTCGTCCGCGAACTCCCACTCGGCGTAGTACGCGAACGCAGGCTCGCCGAACGGCGAGCCGACCACCTTGCCGTGGCGGAACTCGCCGCCGGGCACCAGCCTGCACACCTCGGCGTGCGCCTCGTACGCCCCCGCATCCGGCTCCTGCTCGTACAGAACGATCACGCGGTACATCGCTCCCCTTTGCGTCGCTTGCGCAGGGAGCCTAACCCGAACTAGCGTCAGGGAAACCCCGACGCGAGAGGAGTCGCCATGGCAGGAGAGGTCGTCCACATCGAGTTCCCGTCCGCCGACGCCGACCGGGCGCAGGCCTTCTGGAGCGGGCTGTTCGGCTGGGAGTTCGGCCCCGCGATGGAGGGGATGGACTACCGGATGGCGCACGGCGGCCCCAACTGGGGCGTGGCTGTCTTCCCGTCGCCGGAGCGCTCCGGCTACCCGAACTACTACCTCGACACGCCCGACATCGAGGCGTCGAGCGCGACGGTGCGCGAGCTCGGCGGCGAGGCCGACACGAAGAGCCCGGTCCCCGGGCACGGCTGGTTCGCGGCGTGCAAGGACAGCGAAGGGAACGCCTTCCACCTCTGGCAGTCGGACACGTCGGCGTCATAGCCGCCGTTTATCGTCCCGAGCGTGTCCGGGGGAACGCTCGCAACCGCCCTGGCAGTCGCGTCCGGCCTGGCCGGCTCGATCCAGGTCGCGGTGATGTCGCGCCTCGGCGAGCGCATCGGCGTCGTCGAGGCGCTCGGCTTCGCAACGGCCGCGACGGCGGTGCTCGCGCTCGCCGCGGTGCTGATCGCCCGCCGCAGCGCCGCCGGCTACGAACGGGCGCTCCACCAGCCCTGGTGGATGCTGCTCGGCGGCGCGATCGGCGCGCTGATCATCTTCACGGTCACGTACGCGGGGCCGCGCATCGGGACGGCGGCGACCGTCGGCATCCTCATCGCCGGCCAGCTCGTGATGGGCGTCGCGATCGACCGCTGGGGGTTGTTCGGCTCGCAGCGGATCGCGCTGCACTGGCCGCGCGCGCTCGGTGTCGCACTGCTCGCAGTCGGCGCGGCGCTGTCGTTGAAGAAGTAGCTACGCGGCCGCGGGGACGGCGAGCGGCGAGCGCGCCAGCAGCGCAAAGGAGGACTCGATCACCGGCCCGATCAGGAGCGCGAACGCTACCGTGCCGACGCCGAACGTGCCGCCGAGCGCGATCCCGGCGGCGAGCGCTCCGAGCTCGATCGTCGCGCGGACGACGCCGACGCGGAAGCGCGTACGGTGCGCGCCGACGAGCATCAGCGTGTCGCGCGGGCCCGCCCCGAGATCGGCCCCGATGTAGAACGCCGTGGCCGGCCCGATCAGCCAGATCCCGGCCACGAGCAGCGGGATGCGCACCGGCAGCCCGTCGTGGGAGAGCGCGGTGAGCGCGTGGATCGAGGTCAGCCCCTGGATGATCGAGCCGATGAGCACCGCGTTGGCGACGGTGCCGATGCCCGGCCTGCCGCCGAGCGACCAGGCGACGAGGAGGACGACGACCGCGATCACGACGTTTGCGATCCCGAACGAGAGCGGCGTGTGCTTCGAGAGCCCCTGGTTGAGCACGTCCCACGGCGATAGGCCGAGCTTCGACTCGAGGATCATCACGATCCCGAACGCGAACAGGAAGAGCCCGGCGACGAGGCTCGAGCCGCGGGCGGCCCAGCCGCCGCGCACCCTCGGATGCATGCGGCCGGCTACAGCCCGAAGGGGTTGAACGGCTTCGAGCCGGTCGAGAACAGGACGCCCTTCGTCTCGAGGTAGAGATCCAGGGTCTCGATCGACAGCTCGCGCCCGAAGCCCGACTGCTTGTACCCGCCGAACGGGATGCCGGGGAACGCCGTGTACGGCATGTTGATCCCGACCATGCCGGACTTGATCGCGCGCGCGACCCGGTGGCCGCGGGCCGGATCCCCGGTCCAGACGGTGGCGAAGAGCCCGTACCTGACGTCGTTCGCGATCTCGATCGCGTCCTGCTCGTCGCCGAAGCCCATGATCGTGACGACCGGCCCGAAGATCTCCTCCTGCGCGACGGACATCCCGCTGTCGACGTTCTTGAGCACGGTCGGCTGGTAGAAGGCGCCTTTCCCCGGGCCGGGCCCGCCGCCGGTGACGACGACCGCGCCCTCGTCGATGCCCTGCTTGACGAACCCGTGCACGCGGTCGCGATGTGCGGCCGAGATGAGCGACCCCATCTGCGTCTCGGGATCGAGCGGGTCGCCGACCCTGATCTGCTGCGCGTACTCGGCGAAGCGCGAGACGACCTCGTCGTAGACATCCGCCTCGACGAGCACGCGCGAGCGCGCCTCGCAGCTCTGGCCGGCCGCGTAGTAGATCGACCAGACCGCGCTCGGAATCGCGTCGTCGAGGTTGGCGTCGGCGAAGATGAGGTTCGGGCTCTTGCCGCCGAGCTCGAGCGTGACGCGCTTGATCGGGTCGGAGCAGAGGCGCATGATCGCGCCGCCCGTCTTCGTCGAGCCGGTGAACGCGACCTTGTCGACGCCGGGATGGCGGACGAGGTACGCGCCGGTCGTCGGGCCGTCGCCGGGGACGACGTTCACCGCGCCGGCGGGGAAGCCCACCTCGTGTGCGAGCTCGGCGAGGCGGAGCGCGCTCAGCGGCGTCTGCGGGTCCGGCTTCAGCACGACGGAGCAGCCCGCGGCCAGTGCCGGCGAGAGCTTCCACGTCGCCATCAGCAGCGGGTAGTTCCAGGGCACGATCTGCGCGCAGACCCCGACCGGCTCCTTCAGCGAGTACGTGAGCAGCGAGCCGCCGATCGGGTTCGACCGGCCTGCGATCGAGCCCGCGACGGACGCGAAGAAGCGGAAGCTCTCGACCGCGCCGGCGATCTCCGCCTTGACGGAGGAGATCGCCTTGCCGACGTTGCGCGCCTCGAGCTCGGCGAGCTCCTTGCGGTTCTCGTGGATCGCGTCCGCGAGCGCGTGGAGCAGCCGTGAGCGCTCGCTCGCCGGCGTGCGGCCCCAGGGCCCGTCGAGCGCGGCGCGCGCTGCGTCGACCGCCCGGTCGACGTCGGCCTCGCCCGCGAGCGCCGCCCGTGCCAGAGGCTCGCCGGTGGCGGGCTCCACGAGGTCGCGAAGCTCGCCGGATTCGGGCTCGGCCGCCTCGCCGGCGATGAACAATCCGTACTCGCGGACGGGGGCGACGGCCATCAATACGGAAAATAGCCGTTGACGGCTCCGGGCAGGGCCGCGAGGATTCGGATCCAAGACTCGGGGGTACGCGAACATGGACCGAGGTACGCTGTGGGTGTGGGATCCGAAGGACAAGCGAAGGAGGACGCCGTGTCGAGCACGATCCAGGTCGAGGCCGCACGGATCCCGGATCGCGACCGGCTGCTCGCGCTACTCCTCGCGCACGACCTGGACGCGCACCCGCACGACGAGGTCGGCATCGCCGTCTACTGCACGGACGAGGACACGGGCGCGGAGGTCTACGCGTACGTCGAAGCCGTGATCATGGACATCGGCGCCTCCTTTGTGCCCATCAAGCACGAAGGCGTCATCTACATCCGGCCGCCGGTCGGCTAGCGATTCAACGACCGCAACCTGGTTTAAACCAGGTTGCGGTCTGAGGTAACGCGCTCGAACAACGCTGCTTGTCCCTGGCCGACGCCGACGCAGAGCGTCGCCAGGCCGTAGCGGCCGCCGCGGCGTTTCAGCTCGTGCAGCAGGCTCACGACGAGGCGGGCACCTGACATTCCCAACGGATGGCCGAGGGCGATCGCGCCGCCGTTCACGTTCACCTTCTCGCGGTCGAAGCCGAGCTCGCGCACGACGGCGAGGCTCTGCGACGCGAACGCCTCGTTCAGCTCGACGAGGTCGATCTGCCCGACGTCGACACCGGTGCGCGCGAGCAGCTTGCGCACGGCCGGGATCGGGCCGATCCCCATCACGCGCGGGTCGACGCCTGCGACCGCGCTGCCGACGAACGTGCCGAGCGGCTCGATCCCGAGCTCGCGCGCTTTCTCCTCGGACGCGATCACGAGCGCCGCGGCGCCGTCGTTGATCCCCGATGCGTTGCCGGCGGTGACGGTGCCGCCTGCCCGAAAGGCCGGCTTCAGCGAGGCGAGCTTCTCGAGCGTCGTGTCGGGACGCGGGTGCTCGTCACGCGTCACGTCGCCGACGGGGACGAGCTCGTCGTCGAAGCGGCCGGCCGTGGCGGCCGCCGCCCAGCGCTGCTGCGAAGTAAGCGCGAAGGCGTCCTGATCCTCCCGCGAGATGTTCCACCGCTCGGCGACGTTCTCGCCCGTCTCGCCCATCGACTCGGGCGGGAACAGCTCCGCCAGCTTCGGGTTGACGAATCGCCACCCGAGCGTCGTGTCGAACAGCTGCCGGTCGCCGCGCGGCAGCGCCGTCTCCGGCTTGCCCATCACGAACGGCGCGCGGCTCATCGACTCGGCCCCGCCGGCGACGAAGAGGTCGCCGTCGCCCGCGATCACCGCGTGGCAAGCGGACGAGACGGCGGCGAGACCGGAGGCGCAGAGCCGGTTCACCGTCACCCCCGCGACCGACTCGGGAAGGCCGGCGAGCAGCGCTCCCATCCGAGCGACGTTGCGGTTGTCCTCGCCCGCCTGGTTCGCTGCGCCGAAGTACACGTCCTCGATCTGCTCCGGCGGCACGCCGGCGCGCGCCACCGCCTCGCGGATCGCGAGCGCGGCGAGGTCGTCCGGCCGCACGCCGGAGAGCACGCCGCCGTAGCGGCCGATCGGCGTACGCACTCCACTGAGGACAACGGCGCGGGGCACCGCTAGGAGCCTAACCGTTGCGTATACCGCGACAGCTTGTCCTCGAGGCGAAGGTCTACGGCAGCGACCAGGTCGCGACGTAGTCGCGACCTGGTCGCAGTCGTCGTGGTTGCCACGCCGGGGCTCCGTGTCGCACTGACACCGCTACGCCGCCCACCGGCTCAGTCGACGAATTCCACCCTGACCGGCGATGCGTACACGCCGGCGGCCTCGGCCCGCGACAGCAGCTCGCGCACCGCCTGCCGGCCCTCGTCGCCGTAGTCGCGAGTCAGCTCGCTGACGTACATGCCGATGAAGCGGTCGCCGCGCTCGTCGTCGAGGCCGCGCCCGAAGGCGAGTGCGTACTCGAGCGCCTCGTCGCGGTGCTCGAGGGCTGCGTCGATCGACTCGCGCAGCACGGACGAGAGCTCGTGCAGCACCGCCGGCCCGAGGTCGCGCCGTGCGACGTTGACGCCGAGCGGGAGCGGCAGGCCGGTCTCGAGCAGCCACCACTCGCCGAGGTCGAGGCACTTCTCGAGCCCGGCGTCGAGGTACGTGAGCTGGCCCTCGTGAATGAGCAGCCCCGCGCTCGCCGCTCCCGACGCCACCTCGGAGAGGATCGCGTCGAACGGGAGCGCACGCGACGCGAGCTCTCCGCCGAGGGCCATCTTCAGGACGAGGTACGCCGTCGTCAGGTTCCCCGGCACGACGATCTCCTTGCTGCGCAGCTGCTCGAGCGTCAGCCGCTCGCGCGCGACGACGATCGGCCCGTAGCCCTCGCCCATGCTCGCCCCGTGCGGCAGGAGCATGTAGCGGTCCTGAACGAGCGGATACGTCGCGAGCGAGATCGCGGTCACTTCGAGCCGGCCCTCGAGGGAGAGCTCGTTGAGCGTCTGGATGTCCTCGATCACCGGCTCGAACTCGAAGCCGCGTGGATCGACGGTCCCCGAGGCGAGCCCCCAGAACATGAAGGCGTCGTCGGGATCCGCGCTGAAGCCGACTCTGACGAGCATGGCGCGTGAGACTAGCCGCGTACACTGGGCTCGTGTCGAAGGAGCCGCTCACCGAGTCGATCCAGCACTACCTGCGGGAGATCTACAAGCTGAGCCAGGCCGGCGGGCCGGTGTCGGTGACGGCACTCGCGCGTGCGCAGTGCGTCTCGCCTGCGTCGGCGAGCGCGATGGTGAAGAAGCTCGCCGCGCTGGGCCTCGCGGAGCACGCGCGGTACCACAGCGTCTCGCTCACCCCCGACGGCGAGCTGGTCGCGCTCGAGGTGATCCGCCACCATCGTCTGCTCGAGCTCTATCTCGCCGAGACGCTCGGCGTGGCGGTCGACGACGTGCACGAAGAGGCGGACAAGCTCGAGCACGCCATCTCGGAGGAGCTCGAGGCGCGCATCGACCGGGCGCTCGGCTACCCGACGCACGACCCGCACGGAGATCCGATCCCGGACGCGAACCTCGAGTGGCCTCGTACGGGGACGGGTTAGCGGCCGAAGAACCAGGCTTCGAGCGGCTTCAGCAGCTCGTCGCGCGTGAACGGGCGCAGGTGGGCACCGTGGCCGTCGCCCTCGGACACGGTGAGGTCGTCCTCGAGCGCCGCGTTGGCGGCCTCGAGCGCGTCCTCGAGCTCGTACCCCTCGAAGACGTAGTCGTCCTTGCGCGGCGCGGTGCCGTTCCGCTGCTCGGGGTTGATCGCGCGGCCGACCGCCCAGAGCGCGCCGGCCTTGCGCTCGATCCAGATCACGACGTGCTCCTCGTTGCCGGCGTCGTCGACGCCCTGGAGCACGCGCTCCGCGAACCTGCCGCGGTCTGACGAAACGTGCACGATACGACTATACAATCGGTTCGGTGCTACGGCTGGCCGCCTTTCTAAGAAGTCCGTTCTCGTTCTTCTTCGCGCGCACGGCGGCGGAGGAGCACGTCGCGGAGTACGTGATGCGCGAGCACGGCCGCGGCCGCCCCGTCGAGGAGATTCTCCAGGACATGTATGTCCAGAACCGCCTCACGCCGGAGCAGCAGAGCCGCATGCTCGGCCGGCCGGAGCTGATCCACACGCTCGGCGAGCAGGACCTCGAAGCGGCGCGACAGAACCTCGCGAGCCGCGTCCGCTAGCGCGGCTCGAAGCCGCAGCCGGGATCCTCGCCGAGCGCGTCGCCGGAGAACGCGTAGGCGCGGGCGCGCGAGCCGCCGCACAGCTTGCGGTACGCGCAACGCCCGCAGCGCCCGCCGAACTCGGCGGCGCGGATCCGCCGCAGCAGCGGGTGCTCGCGGTAGACGCTGACGACGTCGTCGTCGCGCACGTTGCCGAGCCGGAAGGGCAGAAAGCCGGAAGGCGTGAGCTCGCCGTCGTGGCCGACGAAGAGGATGCCCCGGCCGTCGCGCGTGCCCTTCGTCTGCGCGCGCGACTGCCCCGTGCCGGGACCGAGCTCCCGGCGCAGCCGGCCTGCGAGCCGCGTGTACAGCTCGCCGGCGGGCGGCGTCATGCCGGCCCGGCGTTGCGCCACGACGCGCCGGAAGAACGGCCCCTCGACCGTTCGCACGATGAACCCGTAGCACGAGGCGTCCGCGAGGAAGTGGCAGACCTGCTCGTTCTCGTCCGGTGTCAGCGCGCCGAGGTCGGCGCCGCGGCCGACGAGCACGAGGAAGAACACCTCCCAGATCGACGCGCCGAGCTCCTGGACGAGCCGTGCGACGCCCGGCAGCTCCTCGACCGTGTCGCGCATGACGACCGTGTTCACCTGCACCGTGACGCCGAGGCGGCGCAGCATGCGAATCGCCGCCAGTGTCGCCTCGAAGTGCCCGGCGACGCCGCGGACGGCGTCGTGCACCTCCGCGGTGGCGCCGTCCAGGCTGATCGAGGCGATCTTCACGCCGAGCCGGGTCAGGAGGGCGATGCGCTCCTCGGTGAGCAGCGGCGTCACGCTCGGCGCGAGCGCGAACGGCATCTTCAGAAGGCTTGCCCGCGCGACGAGCTCCTCGAGGTCGCCGCGGCAGAGCACGTCGCCGCCCGTGGCGACGAGCACGGGCCGCGGCCGGCCGAAGGCGGCGAGGTCTTCGAGCAGCCGTCCCGCCTCGTCGGTGGTCAGCTCGCCGGGGAGCGGCTCGCTGATCGCGGAGGCGCGGCAGTGCCGGCAGGCAAGTGCGCAGGCCCTCGTCGTCTCCCAGAAGGCGAGGATCGGACGGCTGTCGAGATCCACGTTCTCGAAGCCTCGCCGCGCGGGACGCGGGCCAAATCGGGGGAATCCCCGAACGCCGCCTGCGCCACGTGGGTAAAGATCGTCCCGTGATCGAAGAGCTGAGCGAGCACGAGATCGAGGAGTTCCTGAAGCGGCAGCTGATCGGGCGGGTCGGCTGCCATGCGGAGGGGCAGACGTACGTCGTGCCGGTGATCTACGTCTGGGACCGCGGCTACGTCTACGTCCAGTCGATCGAGGGCCGCAAGACGAGGATGATGCGCGCGAATCCCGAGGTGTGCTTCGAGGTCGACGAGTACGAAGAGGACGGAAGCTGGCGCAGCGTCATCGTCGACGGCCTCTACGAGGAGCTCGAGGGCAGCGCCGCCGAGGCAGCGCTCGCGCTGCTCGTGCAGCGGTTCATCGGGCGCCGGCGCGGAACGACCGACCGGTCGACCGGCCGCACCCCGGTCGCGTTCCGGATCCAGGCGACGAACGTGACGGGACGGCGCGTCGTACGGACGCCGGCGACGAGAGCCCTCACGCGGGCCGGCGTCTGGCTCGGCCGCTACCGCGCGCGGCGGCTGCGTTAGCTAGAGCTCGCGTCCGACACCGCGCTCGCGCGCGCGCTCGACGGCAGCGACCGCGGCCGCGACGTCCCACGCGGCGAGCCCGTTCGACTTGAAGACCACGACGTCGTCGTCCGACTGGCGCCCGCTCGTCGCCCCCGCGACGACCTCCTGCAGCTCGTGCACCTCGAGCCAGTCCAGCACGCCCTGCTCGACGGGCTCGACGAGGTCGGCCGACTCGAGCCGCGCGTCCTCGAGCGAGTCGCAGCAGACGAACGACGCCCGCTCGAGCACGACGTTGTCGAGCTCGCGCCGCCTGCCGTCGTTCGCGCCGACCGCGCAGACGAGTGCGCCGTCGCGCAGCCACTCGCCGCGCAGCACGGGATCGGACGAGCCCGTGACGGTCACGACGACGTCGCACTCGGCCGCGTCGCGATTGCTCTCACCGGGCTCGGTGCCGTGGCGCTCGCAGAACGCCCGTAGCGTCTCCTCGGTGCGGCAGTAGGCGACCACCCGCTCGAGCCCCGGCAGGGCGGCGCGGATGCACGCGACCTGCGTCTCGGCCTGCCATCCGCAGCCGATCACGCCCAGGGTCGACGCTCCGCTCCGGGCGAGGTGCCGCGCGGCCACCCCGCTGGCCGCGCCGGTGCGCAGCTGCCCGAGCCGGTCCGCTTCGAGCACGGCGACGAGCTCGGGCGCGTCGGCGCGGAAGAGGAGCACCTGGAAGCGGGCGCCCGCGCGAAACCCGGCGTAGACCTTCGCGCCGGCGTAGCCGAGCCCGAGGTCGGCCGCCGCCATCACGGCCAGGGCGCCGCCCTCCAGGCCGAGGCGGTAGCGCGGCCGGTTCTCGACCTCTCCCGCGGCCATGCGCGCGAAGCACGCCTCGACCGCGGCCAGGGCATCCGCAGGCGAGAGCAGCCCGGCGACGTCCTCCTCCGAGAGGTAGAGCGGCATCGCGCGGCATTCTCGCAGGCTTGACATGTGACCATACGGTCACCTATTCTCTCCGCCGTGGACGACGACCGTGTCTTCAAGGCCCTGGCGGATCCCACCCGCCGGCACCTGCTCGACCGGCTCTTCGAGCGCGACGGCCGCACGCTCACCGAGCTCGAGTCCGAGCTGGAGATGACCCGCTTCGGCGTGATGAAGCACCTGCGGGTCCTCGAAGAGGCAGGCCTCGTCGTCGCCCGCCGGTCGGGCCGGGAGAAGCGCCACTACCTGAACCCCGTGCCGATCCGGCTCATCCACGACCGCTGGATCGACAAATACACGGAGAGCCGCGTGTCCGCGCTCGCGGAGCTCAAGACCCAACTGGAGGAGACAGCATGACCACGATGCAGCAGACCGTGACGAACGTTCAGGTCTACCAGGTGTTCATCCTCGCGACGCCGGAGCAGATCTGGGAGGCGATCACGAAGCCCGAGTTCACGAGCAAGTACTTCCACGGCAGCGTGGTCGACTCGACCTTCGAGCCGGGTTCCCCGTACCACTCGTACTCGCCCGACCACTCGCAGCTCTGGGTCGACGGCGTCGTGCAGGAAGCCGACCCGCCGAAGCTGCTGCGCCACACGTGGCGGGCGCTCTACAACGAGGAGACCGCGGCGGAAGACTTCAGCCGCGTGACGTGGACGATCGAGCCCGGGGACGGGGCCGTCACGAAGCTGACGGTCGTTCACGACCAGCTCGAGGGCGCGCCGAAGACGGCCGCCAGCGTGTCCGGCGCCGGCTGGATGTTCGTCCTCAGCGGCCTGAAGACGCTGCTCGAGACCGGCTCACCGCTCGCGGGCTAGCCGCCCGGCCTTCCGCTCTCCGGGCTACGGCCCGGAGAGCGCGGCCGCGGCAGCGTTGGCCGCAGCGTGCTTGAGCACGTCGATCTTGAGCTGCGAGCGCGGCGGCTGCTCGCAGGCGACGGGCGCCAGCTTCCGCTCGAGCCGGCTTGCATGCTTGCGCTGCGCCGAGCAGGTGGCGAGCTGCTTCTGCACCGGGGCGCTCACCTTCACGGCATGCACGCCGCGCAACAGCGACGGAATGCTCGGCGCGAGCGGCGGCCGGTTCGCCCCCGCAGCGGGGGCAAACAGGAACACGCCCGTGACGACTCCGGCGAGCACGGTGCGCTGCGGCATGGCGGAAAGCGTAGAGGAACGGAGCGCCCGCCGGGCTCAGCTCCCCGTCCAGGCCAGGCGGTCGCCCGGACGGATGCCGCGGCGCTCCGACTCGCCCGCGGCCAGCTCGAGCACCGCGGCGGCACGCCGCCGCGCCACCGCGCGCCTGGGGCCGAGCCGCGTTGACACATTTCTGGGTCACGCGCGAGACTTTGGGCTGCGTGGACATCTCAGGAATCGACGTACTTCCTGCTGCATCGCTCGTCCAAGACAGCTTGGTTGAGCCATGCGCCCGGCATGATTCGAACATGCGACCTCTGCCTCCGCAGGGCAGCGCTCTATCCCCTGAGCTACGGGCGCGGGACGGCACAGTGTAGCCGGGGTCAGACGCGGTGCCGCAGGCGCGCGAGCAGGCCGGGGCCGCGCGGCTGCGTCTTCTTCCACTCGTCGTACGTCGGCAGGCGGCCGTTGCGCCGCGCGGCTTCGACGCACTCGGCGTGTGCGTGGCGGCGGCGGCTCGTGTCGCCTTCGGGCGCGATCAGCACGTGCTCGCTCATCGCGTGCAGCCGGTAGCCGCAGAGCGGGCAGCGGTACGTCGCCGGCTTGAGGTTGTGCGCACGGCGCAGCGTCCACCAGGGCGCCGGCTCAAGCTTCGGCATGGGCGAGCTCGAGGCGAGCGTCCTCCGGCACCTCGGCGCGCACGTAGCCGAGTGCGACCACCGAGCCGTCGGGGCGGCGCGCCGCACTCGTCACGCGGCCGACCGGCTTGCCGTCGTGGACGAGCTCCGTGTCGTACGGCGGCACGTCGTCGAGCTCGAGCACGCGCAGGCCGCGGTTCGGATGTCCGCGGTAGTGGAGGCGGGCGACGGGCTCCTGGCCCGGGTAGCAGCCCTTCGTGAAGCTGACGTGTGTCGCCTCGAGTCCCGCCTCCGCGGGGAGGATGCGCTCGTCGATCTCGCGGCCCCAGCGCGGCGCGCCCGCCTCGATCCGCCGCAGCTCGAGCGCCGCCGCGTCGAGCGTCGGCTCGAGGCCGGAGTCGAGCGCCTCGAACGCCCCGGGAAAGTCGGTCCGGATGCCGTCGCCGCCGAAGACGAGCACGGACGCGTGCTGTTCCGGCTCGATCTCGCACCGGGCACGCAGGCGCATGCGGCGCAGGAGCGCGAGCACCGCCTCGCCGAGCTCGGGCTCGGTCAGGAGCAGGAAGTCCTCGTCGCCGCGCCGCCAGACGACGAGCGGTGCGATCACGCGCGCCTTCGGCGTCAGCAGCAGCGCCGGGCAGGCGTCGCCGGGCGCGAGCGACTCGACGTCGTTCGAGACCATCCGCTGGAGGTAGTCGCAGGCGTCCGGGCCGGAGACCCGGACGTAGGAGCGCTCGCGTGCGGCCACATCCATACGGATTAGTGTAGGAAAGGGATGCCGCTCTTCCGCTCGAAGGCCGAGGACAAGGTGCGCGCCGCCGGCTACGACCCGGCGCGGCTGCCGCCCGGCCAGTACCTGACCGACAAGTGGCCGGTGCTGCACGCGGGCGACGTTCCCGGGGTCGACCTCGCGACCTGGGACTTCACCGTCTCGGGCGAGGTGGAGCAGCCGCTCACACTGAGCTTCGAGCAGCTGCTGGCGTTGCCCGCGACGGAGGTCACGTCCGACATCCACTGCGTCACGCGCTGGAGCCGCTTCGACGCCCGCTTCAAGGGCGTGCACTGGCGTGAGCTGGCCGCGCTCTGCTCGCCGAAGCCGAGCGCGCGCTTCGTGGTCGCCGAGGCGGAGCACGGCTTCACGGCGAACGTGCCGCTGGCCGCGCTCGAGGACGAGCACGCGCTGATCGTCTACGAGGCGGACGGGGCGCCGCTGACGCCGGAGCACGGCTGGCCGCTGCGGCTCTTCATCCCGACGAAGTACTTCTGGAAGAGCGCGAAGTGGCTCCGCGGCCTCGAGCTCTCGGCCGTGGACCGGCCCGGCTTCTGGGAGCGGTACGGGTACCACAACGACGCCGATTTCTGGCAGGAGCAGCGGTACGGCTTCTAAGGGAAAAAGGGCTAAAGCCCGCGCCCGGAAACGCCGATAGCTGGGGTACCCACCTCCCCACCCCTCCCCGAAACGGCGCCTCACCGGCGCCGTTTCCCCTTTGTGCAGCCGTTCGATCGGCCGGCCCGAGGCGGTGCGAACAACTGCGACCAGGTCGCGACCATGTCGCGACCTGGTCGCTGCCGTTGACTTGCGCCGACCGGGGACCTGCGAACCAAGCCACCAAGAGCCCCTTCACCGTCTGCGCGCGGCCTCCCCCGCGCAGACAAGAGCGCGGCGGCTCCGCCGCCGCGCGCTCTGCGAAGCACAAACACGAAGGGCCGCCCAAGGGCGGCCCTTCGTCAACCCGAGCGAACGCGAAGCGTTCGCGAGGTTCCTACATCATCCCGCCCATGTCGGGCATGCCGCCGCCGCCGACGCCGGCCTTCTCGGGCGCCTCGGCGACGATCGCCTCGGTGGTGAGGATGTTCTTCGCGATCGACGCAGCGTTCTGCAGCGCCGACCGGGTGACCATCGTCGGGTCGCCGATGCCGGACTTGAGCAGGTCCTCGAGATTGCCGGTCTCGATGTTGATGCCCCAGCCCGACTTGGCGCCGCGCACCTGCTGGACGATGACGGAGCCCTCGAGGCCCGCGTTCGCCGCCAGCTGGCGGAGCGGCTCCTCGAGCGCCTTGAGGATGATCTGCGCACCCGTGCGCTCGTCGCCCTCGAGGTCGGCGAGCACCTGCTCGCGGACTGCGTCCGCGGCGTTGATGAGCGCGACGCCGCCGCCCGGAACCTGGCCCTCCTCGAGGGCCGCACGGGCTGCCTGCAGCGCGTCCTCGACGCGGTGCTTCTTCTCCTTCATCTCCGTCTCGGTCGCAGCGCCGACCTTGACCACGGCGACACCGCCCGACAGCTTGGCGAGGCGCTCCTGGAGCTTCTCGCGGTCGAAGTCGGAGTCGGTGTTCTCGATCTCGGCCTTCAGCTGCTTGATCCGGCCCTTGATCGCCTCCGTGTCGCCGGCGCCGTCGATGAGGGTCGTCGAGTCCTTGTCGACGACGACGCGACGGGCGTGACCGAGCTGGGAGAGCTTCGTGTTCTCCAGCTTGAGGCCCATCTCCTCGGTGATGACCTCGGCGCCCGTGAGGATGGCGATGTCCTCGAGCATCCGCTTGCGGCGGTCACCGAAGCCCGGGGCCTTCACGGCGACCGCCGTGAACGTGCCGCGGAGCTTGTTGACGACGATCGTGGCGAGCGACTCGCCCTCGACGTCCTCGGCGACGATCACGAGCGGGCGACCCGCCTGGATCACCTGCTCGAGCACGGGGAGGAGGTCCTTCACGGCGCCGATCTTCTGGTTGGCGACGAGAATGTACGGATCCTCGAGCACCGCTTCCATGCGCTCGGCGTCGGTGATCATGTACGGCGACAGGTAGCCCTTGTCGAACTGCATGCCCTCGGTGAACTCGAGCTCGAGGCCGAGCGTCTGGCCCTCCTCGACGTTCACGACGCCGTCCTTGCCGACCTTCTCGATCGCGTCGCCGATGACGTCGCCGATCTCGCGCTCGCGCGAGGAGACGGTCGCCACGCGGGCGATGTCCTCCTTGCTCGAGACGTCCTTCGACTGCGTCTTCAGGTTCTCGACGATCCGCTCGACGGCCGTCTCGATGCCGCGCTTGAGCCCCATCGGGTTCGCGCCGGCCGCGACGTTCTTCAGGCCTTCCCGGACGATCGCCTGTGCGAGCACGGTCGCCGTCGTCGTGCCGTCGCCCGCCACGTCGTTCGTCGCCGTGGCGACCTCGCGCACGAGCTGGGCGCCCTGGTTCTCGAAGACGTCCTCGAGCTCGATCTCGCGAGCGATCGTGACGCCGTCGTTCGTGATCGTGGGCGCGCCGAACTTCTTGTCGAGCACGACATAGCGGCCCTTCGGGCCGAGCGTCACCTTGACCGCGTCGGCCAGGATGTTGACGCCACGCTCGAGCGCGCGGCGCGCATCCTCGTTGAACTTCAGCTCCTTGTGAGCCATCTTCTCTTCGTACCTCCGTCTTTTCCTAGGCCTTGGCGGCGGCCGGCTTCTTCGACGAGACGACCTTCGCGAGCACGTCGGACTCGCGCAGGATCAGGTACTCGTCCGTGCCGACCTTGATCTCGGTGCCCCCATACTTGGAGAAGACGATCTCGTCGCCCTCCGCCACGTCCATGGGGATGAACTTCCCGTTGTCGTCCCGGGGGCCCGGGCCGACCGCGAGGACCTTGCCGCGCTGCGGCTTCTCCTTCGCGGTGTCCGGAAGCACGATGCCGCTGAACGTCGTCTCTTCCTCTTCGAGGACCTCGACGATCAGGCGGTCACCAAGCGGCTTCAGGTTCATCCAACTGCCTCCTGACTGCTGAGTGACACTATCTGGCACTCTCGCCCTGAGAGTGCCAGGCCATTCTACGAGCAACCGGGCCCTTCCGCAAGGAGAACGGACGGCTGCGACGCCAACTTGTTACAAAGTGAGGCGTGCGACGGGAGTTCTCGGCCGGCGGCGTGCTCGTCCGCGAGGTGCGCGGGCGGCCGATGCTGGCGGCGATCCGGCCCCAGGGGAAGGCGGCGGGCGTGTGGGCGCTGCCGAAGGGGAACCTGGACGAGGGCGAGTCGCCCGCCGAGACCGCCGTGCGGGAGGTCTGGGAGGAGACCGGCGTCCACGGCCGCCTCGTCGAGAAGCTCGGCGACGTGAAGTACGTCTACACCTGGGCGGGCGAGCGCGTCTTCAAGGTCGTGAGCTTCTATCTCCTCCGGGCGGGCCGGGGCCGGATCGGCGAGATCGAGGAGCGGATGCGCGTCGAGGTGGCCGAGGCGCGCTGGCTGCCGCTCGACGAGGCGCCGGCGCTGCTCGCGTACAAGGGGGAGCGCGAGATGGCGGCGATTGCGCGCGATAGGGTCAAGCCGTGAGCGGGCCCGTCAACGTCGCCGACTATGCGGCGCTGGCCGCCGAGAAGGTCGACCCGAAGGTCTGGTGCTACTTCGAGGGCGGCGCAGGCGACGAGGTGTCGCTGCGCGCGAACGCCGCAGCGTACGGGCGCTGGCGCTTCCGCCCCCGCATGCTCGTCGACGTCGAGGGCGCGTCGCCCGCTACGACCGTGCTCGGCACGCCGGTCTCGATGCCGCTGCTCGTCGCGCCCTTCGCCATGCAGCGGCTGCTCGACCCGGACGGCGAGCTCGCAACGGCACGCGCCACAGCAGCCGCCGGAACTCTCCTCTGCGTCTCGACGATCACGTCGGTGGCGCACCCCGAGATCGCGGCGGCGGCAGGCGGCGCGCCCCGCTGGCTTCAGCTCTACGTTCTCCGCGACCGGCAGCGGACGCGCGACCATCTCGCGGAGGCGCTCGAGTGCGGCTACTCCGCCCTGGTGCTCACCGTGGACATTCCGCGGCTCGGGCGGCGCGAGCGCGACCTGAAGCTCGGGTTCCAGATTCCGGCCGACCTGCCGCTTCCCTACATGCGCGGCACGGAGCCCTGGCACGAAGAGACGATGGCGCAGCACTTCTCGATGAGCCCGTCGCTCACGTGGGACGACCTGGAGTGGATCGCCGCCGAGACCCGGCTGCCGCTCGTGCTGAAGGGGATCCTCACGCGCGAGGACGCCGCGCTCGCCGCGGAGCACGGGGTGGCGGGGGTGTTCGTCTCCAACCACGGCGGCCGCCAGCTCGACGGGGCAGCGGCCGGGCTCGACGCGCTGCCCGAGGTGGTGGAGGCGGTCGCGGGCCGCTGCGAGGTCTACGTCGACGGCGGCATCAGGCGTGGCGGCGACGTCCTGAAGGCGCTCGCGCTCGGCGCCCGGGCGGCCTTCACGGGCCGGGCGGTGGCGGCCGGGCTCGCCGTCGGCGGCGAGGCGGGGGTGCGCGACGTGCTGTCGATCCTGCGCGACGAGATCGAGCTCGGGCTCGCCCTGCTCGGCTGCACGTCGCCGGAGCAGGTGACCCGCGCCCACGTCGAGCCGGTCGTCCCTTATGATTGCTGGCCGACTTGACAGGCCCTGAGGAGCCGATGTACGCGCTGAACTTCTATTCGCCGATGGTCGCCGACCAGCTCCGCACCGGTCGAAAGTCCGCGACGATCCGTCTCGGCGACAAGTCGCCCAAGTACAAGAAGGGGATGGTCGTGCAGGTGCTCTGCGGCGTCCGCTTCGGCGCCCGCGAGCGCGTGTTCGACGCGGTGATCGACAAGGTCGAGGTGAAGACGCTCGGCGAGCTGTCGCCGCGGGAGATCGAGCACGACAACCCGGAGATCCGGCGCACCGACGAGATGGCGCATTTCCTCAGCCAGCTCTACAACCGCGAGGTCACCGCCAACGACCTCGTCACGGTGATCCGCTTCTCCCAGATCTTGAACGGGCCCGTTGTCCCCTCATGGGGCGGCGAAAGTGAACTCTTCTAGGGCGACGCAGGCCTGATCATCCGCGCCCAGGCTTCAGCCTGGTCGCCGCCGTAGACCTCCGCCCCTCCTGATCCGCCCCCCGAAAAGCTCGTCCGGCCGCACCGGCTTCCCGCACTCCTCGCAGTCGACGACGGCGATCGACGAGAACGGCGCGCCGCAGCTCTTGCAGCGGCGGAGCAGCTCGCCGCCGCACTGCGGGCACACGTCCGGGACCTCCGCCTCGAACTCCTCGAACCAGCGCCGGGCGGCGCCGCAGCGGGCGCAGACGGCGACCCAGTCGCCGAGCACCTTGCGCCGCTCCTCGCGCAACCAGTCGGAAGCCTTCCCCATGGCGTCACGTTACCCCCCGTGCCTGGCACGGTGCCTGGCACCGGGGGTCGTCTCTGGGGATAGCCTCGCGCCATGGAGCCGTACCCCAAGATCGAGCTGCACGTCCATCTCGAGGGCACGGTGCGTCCGCACACGCTGCTCGAGATCGCGCGCCGCAACGACTACGCGCTACCGGCAGACACGGTCGAGGGCCTCGCGGAGCTGTACGCGTTCCGCGACTTCCGCCACTTCATCGAGGTCTGGATCCTCACGACCAACGCGCTCCAGACCGAGGCCGACTTCCGGCAGATCGTCGTCGACTACGCAGCCGAGGCGAAGGCGCACGGAGCGGTGTACTTCGAGGGGATCTTCAGCCCCGCGGAGCGCGTGCGGCGCGGCGTTTCCTGGGAGGCGGTGTACGAGGGCGTGTGTGCGGGCGCGCAGGAGGCACGCGAGCTGCACGGCGTCGAGGTGCGGCTGACGCCCGACATCCCGCGCGGGTTCACGCAGGAGGAGGCGCGCGCGACGGTCGAGTGGGCCGCGCGCTACCGCGACCGCGGCGTCGTCGGCGTCGGGCTCGGCGGGCTCGAGGCGGAGTTCCCGCCGGAGCCGTTCGCGGACGTGTTCCGGCTCGCGAAGTCGCTCGGTCTCGGCTCGGTGCCGCACGCCGGCGAGGTCGCCGGCGCTGCATCCGTCCGCGGCGCGCTCGAGGCGCTCGGCGCCGACCGGCTTCGACACGGGATCCGGGCCGAGGAGGATCCAGGGCTCGTGCGGGAGCTGGCCGCCCGGGGCACCGTCCTCGACGTCTGCCCGCTCTCGAACCTCCGCACCGGCGCCGTGCGCTCCCTCGCCGAGCACCCGCTGCCGCGCCTCGTGGCCGCCGGCGTCCGCTGCTCGATCTCGACCGACGACCCGGCGATGTTCGGCACCGACCTGACGCAGGACTACGAGGCCGCCGCCTCGTTCGGACTCGATCCCAGAAGCTTCTTCGAGGCGGGCGTGGCCGGTGCGCTGTGCGACGAGGAGACGCGCGCACGGCTGCGGCAGACCGGGGAAGCACACGTCTGGGCCGACCCTTCCAGCCGTTAGGCTTCCGGAATGGCGATCGCGAGGGAGGCGGAGCCCGTCGGCTCCCTGAGTGAGGTCAGGGAGGCGGGACTCGACCGCGAAGACCTGCTCGGGATCTACCGCAACATGCTCATCACGCGCGGCATCGAGGAGCGCGGGCACATCCTCTACAAGCAGGGGAAGATCCCCGGCTCCTTCTACACCGGCCGCGGCAACGAGGCCGCAGCGGTCGGCGTCGCCACCGCGATGGGCCCGGAGGACGTCGGCACGCCGCTCCACCGCGACATGGGCGTCCACATCACGCGCGGCGTCGAGCCGTGGCGGATCTTCGCGCAGTTCATGGGCCGCGCCGACGGCCCCACGCACGGCCGTGACGGCAACGTGCACATGGCCGACCAGCAGCTCGGTCTGATCGCGATGGTCAGCCATCTGCCGGCGATGCTCCCGGTCGCCACCGGGTGCGCGCTCGCCTTCCGGATCCGGGAGGAGCCGCGCGTCGCGGTCGGCTGGTTCGGGGAAGGCGCTTCCGCACGCGGCGACGTCCACGAGACGATGACGCTCGCCGGCACGCGCCAGCTTCCGGTTCTCTTCGTCTGCGACAACAACCAGTGGGCGTACTCGACGCCGAGCTACATGGAGTACGCGACCGAGCACGTGGCCGACCGCGCACAGGCGTACGGCTTCGAGGGCGTCGTCGTCGACGGCACCGACGTGCTCGCCGTGTACCGCGAGGCGAAGCGCGCGATCGAGAAGGCGCGCGCGGGCGGCGGCCCGACCCTGCTCGAGTGCCTGACCCTGCGCATGGAGGGACACGCCGTCCACGACGACGCCTTCTACGTGCCGAAGGCGATGTTCGAGAAGTGGGCCGAGTCCGATCCCGTCGAGCGCTTCCGCCGCTGGCTGCGCGACAACGCGGCGCTCACCGACGACGAGGAGAACGGGATCGGCGAGCAGGTGAAGCAGCTGCTCAGCGAGTCGCTGCGCCGCGCGGACGAGTCGCCGATGCCCGA
>Ga0265325_10000355_pt1 | contig 32275 bp, 23 predicted proteins | sample 41420metaG_FD_202090 | JGI IMG/M metagenome (GOLD analysis project Ga0265325, IMG submission 202090) | Rhizosphere microbial communities from Carex aquatilis grown in University of Washington, Seatle, WA, United States - 4-14-20 metaG | ecosystem: Host-associated > Plants > Roots > Rhizosphere... | reverse complement strand
GGCTCGGGTCCCAGGGCGGGTCCCATACCACCGCCACCTTGGTTTCCTTGACCCCGGCAACGCTCGACACGGCATTTTCCACCATGATCGGCAATTCCTGGGCCGCAGGACAATTGGGCGAAGTCAGAGACATATCGATTTTCACGCCGCGATCGTCGCCGATGTCGATCTTGTAGATCAGGCCCAATTCGTAAATGTCAGCCGGGATTTCCGGATCGTAAACCGTCTTGAGCGCGGCAACGATGTCGTCCGTGAGCTTGTGGAGCTCTTCCTGCGGTACTGCAGGCGAGCCAACGACGGCGGCATTTTCCGGCGGCTTCTCCGCCGTGGGCGCGGTGTCGGCTTCGGGTGTGTTGTCGGTCATGTGAAAAATTCCTGCGCCTTGACGAGGGAGGCGGCCAACGTGTCCACCTCGTCCTTGGTATTGTACATGGCAAACGATGCGCGACAGGTGGCCGTCAGACCATAGCGCGCCAGGAGCGGCATCACGCAATGGGTCCCGGCGCGCACTGCAACGCCGGCACGGTCGATAATGGTCGCCACATCGTGCGGATGCGCGCCCTTCAATTCGAACGAAACGATCGGTCCCTTGCCTGGCGCGTTGCCGATAATGCGCAGCGAGTTGATCTGGCCGAGCCGCTCCTGCGCATATTTGACCAACGCGCCCTCATGCGCGCGAATGCGCGGCTTGCCCACCGAATTCACATAGTCGATCGCGGCGCCGAGACCGATGGCCTGCACGATCGCCGGCGTGCCCGCCTCAAACTTGTAGGGCGGCTCGCCATAGGTGATCCGGTCTTCGAACACGTCTCGAATCATTTCGCCGCCGCCGTTAAACGGCGGCATGGCCGCAAGGTGCTCGTACTTGCCATACAGCGCGCCGATCCCGGTCGGCCCGTACAGCTTGTGTCCCGTGAACGCATAGAAATCACAATCGAGGTCGCGGACATCCACATCCATGTGGACCGCCGCCTGCGCGCCGTCGACCAGCACCGGAATGCCGCGCGCATGCGCAAGTTTTATAACGTCCTTGACCGGAACGACGGTGCCCAACGCATTCGACATCTGCGTGATGGCAACCATTTTTGTGCGCGGGCCGAGCAGCTTCTCGAACTCGTCGAGGAGAAAGTTGCCCTCTTCGTCGACCGGCGCCCACTTGATGACCGCGCCCTGGCGCTCGCGCAGAAAATGCCACGGCACGATGTTGGAGTGATGCTCCATGATCGAGAGGACGATCTCGTCGCCCGGCTTGATGCGCTCGCGCCCGAACGTATAGGCCACGAGATTGATCGCTTCGGTGGCATTGCGGGTGAAGATGATCTCTTCCTTGCGCTCGGCATTCAAGAACGCGCGAACCGTTTCACGTGCGCCCTCGTAGGCTTCGGTGGCCTCGTTCGCCAGATAATGCAGCCCTCGATGAACATTGGCGTATTGCTCGGTATAGGCTTTCTGAATCCGGTCGAGCACCTGCTTCGGCTTCTGCGCCGAGGCAGCGTTGTCCAGATAAACCAGCGGCTTGCCGTAAACCTGCATCGCCAGCGCCGGGAAGTCGGCCCGGATCTTGGCGATGTCATAGGAACCGTTGCTGACAGCCGGATGCATGCTCAACTCCGCACCCCCAGCCATTTCAGGCTGGCGATCATCAGCGCCTCGCGAATCCCGTCATGGCCGATTTCCTCGAGCGTTTCCCCGATGAAAGCCTGGATCAGCAATGCCTCGGCTTCCTTCTCGTGGATACCGCGCGACATCAGGTAAAATTTAAGTCCCGGATCGAGCGCGCCGGCGGTTGCGCCGTGGCCACACACCACATCGTCGGCAAAGATCTCGAGCTCCGGCTTGTTGTCAGCCTCGGCCTCATCCGAGAGCAGCAGCGCGCGCGTCATCATCTTGGCGTCGGTCTTTTGCGCATGCTGTTTAACGACAATCTTGCCCTGAAACACGCTGTGGCTCTGGTCGTCCAGCACGGCCTTGAACTGCTCACGGCTCTCGCAATGGCCGGCCGCGTGTTCGATCAGCAACGTGGTGTCGACGTGGTCCTTGCCGCGCAACAGTGTGATCCCGCGAATTCCAGCCTTGGTGCCCTCACCAGCAAACCGGATAAAACCCTGATTGCGCACCAGCTGGGCGTCGGCGGTGAATGCGAAACTGTTGAATTGCGCACGCGCGCCGACCGTGGCGAGCAGACTCGCGACGTGAACGGCACGGGTTTGCGTGATCTTGATGTAGTCGACCTGCGCCTCGTCGCCGACCACCAATTCCAGGGCCGCATTGACCTGCGCATCACCGCTCTCATGCGTCTCGATGATGGTGGCTTTCGCACCCTTCTCCACAACGACCAGCGAGCGCACAAAAGCAGAGCTGGGCTTTTCGCTGCCGGTCGCAAAGACCAGATTGATCGGCCGTTTGGCTGCGGCGCCGGCGGAAACACGAACAACGGCACCATCGCCCATCAAAGCGGTGTTCAGAGACACGGCCGCGTCATCGGTCGCGAAAGTGCGGCCAACATGAGCGGTAACCAGCGGATCACCCTTGCCGAGCGCATCCGCCATCGAGCCGACAGTGACCCCCGGCTCCGGCGAGAGATCCGACAAATCTGGCGCGAAAGCGCCGTCGACAAAAACCAGTCGTCGACAGTCGACGCCGCCCAGCATCTTGCCGGCATTCTTTGCCCGTGCACGCGCCGCCGCATCAGGCGCCGCTGCCAACGGGTAGAGGTTGCGCATCAGTGCGCGCAAATCCGTGTATTTCCATTCCTCAACGCGCCGGTGCGGCAATCCGCTGGCGTCGAACTTACGAAATGCGTCCTCGCGCAGGGCCGCAAAAGCACCCTTGCCCGGCAGCAAACTGCGTGCCGCAGCATAGGCTGCGCTCAATGCCTGCTCGGCATCAGTCTTGAGATTGCGGACGTCGGCGTTCATCGCTCAGGCCGCCTCACCCGCAAATTGCGCATAGCCCTTGGCTTCGAGCTCAAGCGCCAGTTCCTTGCCGCCGGTCTTCACGACTTTGCCCTTGGCCAGCACATGCACCACATCCGGGACGATGAACTCGAGCAGCCGTTGATAATGTGTAATGACGATCATCGAGCGTTCGGGCGAACGCAAACGATTGACACCTTCCGCGACAATCTTGAGCGCGTCGATGTCGAGGCCGGAATCGGTCTCGTCGAGCACCGCAAGCCGCGGCTGCAAGATCGCCATTTGCAGGATCTCATTGCGCTTCTTCTCGCCGCCGGAAAATCCGACATTGACGGCACGGCGCAGCATTTCCTGGCTGATGCCAAGTTGGCCGGCCGTATCCCGCACCAGTTTCATGAATTCGGGCGTCGAGAATTCCTTCTCGCCCCGTGTCTTGCGCTGAGCGTTAAGCGCGGTGCGCAGGAACGTCATGGTCGCAACGCCCGGCACTTCGACCGGATATTGAAATGCGAGGAACACACCCTTTGCGGCGCGCTCGTCCGGCGGCATTTCGAGAATACTTTCACCGTTCAGCAGCACGTCGCCCTCGGTGACCTTGTAGTTGTCCTTGCCGGCCAGCACGTACGCGAGCGTCGACTTGCCCGAGCCATTCGGACCCATGATCGCCGCGACCTGTCCTTTTTCAATCGACAACGTCAGGCCATTGAGGATTTTCTTGTCCTCGACTTCGACATGCAGATTTTTAACTTCCAAAAAAGCCACGTCTCTACCTCACAGATTTCTTGCTTGAGCTTTCGCCCCACCGCCACTGCCATTCGCCATCGGTGTGGCGCCGGCAGAATTGGACGAAATACAAAACCAATACCGCCAAAAGAGTCGCCCAAATGATCCAGGCACCAAAATTCGTTCGATCGACCCACACATTCATCGCGACGATCGAGCCAGCGACGATCGCAGCCGCCGCGGCTGTGACCAACCAGCCCTCCCATGTCGCCGGTACTGCGCCGTAACCGTAGCGTCTGGGTTTGAACCAATATCGCGCCATGGCCGCTAGCCCACCGAGCCCTCGAGGCTGATCGAGATCAGCTTCTGCGCCTCAACCGCGAATTCCATCGGCAGTTGCTGCAGCACGTCCTTGACGAAGCCGTTGACGACCAGCGCGGTTGCCTCTTCCGCCGACATGCCGCGCTGCCGGCAGTAGAACAGCATGTCCTCGGAGATTTTGGAGGTGGTGGCTTCGTGCTCGAACACGGCGGACGAATTCTTCGCCTCAATGTAAGGCACGGTATGCGCACCGCAGTCGTGGCCGATCAGCAGCGAGTCGCAATTGGTAAAGTTGCGCGCGTTCGTTGCCTTGCGGTGCGCCGTCACCAGGCCGCGGTAGGTGTTGTTGGATTTACCGGCGGCGATGCCCTTGGAGATGATGCGGCTGGTCGTGTTCTTGCCGAGATGCAGCATCTTGGTGCCGCTGTCGACCTGCTGCCGGCCGTTGGAAATGGCAATCGAATAGAACTCGCCGCGCGAATTGTCGCCGCGCAGGATGCAGCTCGGATATTTCCACGTGATCGCCGAGCCGGTTTCGACCTGGGTCCATGAGATTTTCGAGCGCGCTCCGCGGCAGTCGCCGCGCTTGGTCACGAAATTGAAGATGCCGCCCTTGCCATCGGCATCGCCGGGATACCAGTTCTGCACGGTCGAATATTTGATTTCGGCGTCGTCATGGGCGACGAGTTCGACCACCGCGGCATGCAACTGGTTCTCGTCGCGCATCGGCGCGGTGCAGCCCTCGAGGTAGCTGACGTAAGCGCCCTTGTCCGCGATGATCAGCGTGCGTTCGAACTGGCCGGTGTTGGCCTCGTTGATACGGAAATAAGTCGACAGCTCCATCGGGCAGCGCACACCCGGCGGCACGTAAACAAATGAGCCGTCGGAGAATACCGCCGAATTGAGCGTCGCGAAGAAATTGTCGGATGTCGGAACAACGGAGCCGAGGTACTTCTTCACCAACTCGGGATGCTCACGGATCGCTTCCGACATCGGCATGAAGATCACGCCGGCCTTCTTCAGTTCTTCCTTGAACGTTGTAGCGACCGAAACGGAATCGAATACAGCATCGACAGCGACGCGCCGTTCGCCTTCGGGACGTACAACGCCGGCAAGGATCTCCTGCTCGCGCAGCGGAATACCGAGCTTCTCGTAAGTCTTGAGAATTTCCGGGTCGACTTCATCGAGTGAAGCCAGCGCCTTCCGCTTTGGCGCCGAATAGTAATAGGCGTTCTGATAATCGATCTTCGGATAGTCGACGCGCGCCCAGGTCGGCTCACGCATGGTGAGCCAGCGCTTATAAGCCTCGAGCCGCCAGGCCAGCATCCACTCCGGCTCGCTCTTCTTGGCCGAAATGAAACGGACGGTATCTTCCGAAAGGCCCTTCGGGGCCTTCTCGGATTCGATATCGGTAACGAACCCGTATTTATATTGGTCAACGTCGATACGGCGGACCTGTTCGACGGTCTCTTGTACGGCCGGCATTCTTCCCTCCGCTCACGGTTTCAAGGACCGCGGGTTGGATTTGTCGGTTATGGTCGTTCGCTTATCGCGTTGCGATCATCCCAGGTGACGCCGCTTTCTGACGCATGATCTTTTCCGAAAACCGGTTTCCACTTTTCGGGGTCATGCGCTTATGCGGCATTGGCTTGCTTGTTAAGTAATGACGAAACAACTGTAGTCCAAGCATTTAGCAGTCTTTCAATTTCCGCTGCGGTCGTGCTCCAGCCGAGGCTGATGCGCACGGCGCCACGTGCAAGGTCGGGTTCCACGCCCATCGCTGCCAGCACATGCGAAGCCTGCACCTTGCCGGATGAACAGGCGGAACCCGAAGATACCGCTATCCCATTGAGGTCGAACGCAATTATCGCGGTTTCCGCCTTCAGCCCCGGAACCGTGAAAAGGCTCGTATTTGGCAGCCGGGGCATATCCGCGCCGAAAAACACCGCTTGGGGCGTTACCGCTTTAATTCCCGATTCCAGCTGCTCGCGCAGGGCGGCCATGCGCGCGCCGTCGGTCTGCTGTGCCGCAGACGCTGCGGCGCCGAAGCCCGTGATTGCGGCCACATTCTCGGTACCCGCGCGTTGGCCCCGCTCCTGCCCGCCGCCCTTGATCAAGGGCTCGGTAATGTGGATGTCGCCGCGGCGCACGAGCGCACCCGCGCCTTGCGGGCCGCCAAGCTTGTGCGATGAGAGCGACAGCAGGTCGGCACCAAGCGTCGCGATGTCGCAACGAATGCGACCGGGTGCTTGCACGGCATCAACATGCAGGACGCCAGACGCCGCATGCACGATGTCAGCAATGTCCGCGACCGGTTGAATCACACCGGTTTCATTATTGGCGAGCATCACGGAAACCAACGGTCTCTCACAGCTCGCGAGCAGCCGTGTCAGCGCGACGAGATCAACAATTCCGTGCGCGGTCACCGGTATTTCTTCAACCTGATCGGCGGCGAAGCGGCCACCACTTCGGACTGACGGATGCTCGATCGCGGAGATCAACAATCGGTCGCGCGGTTCCTTGCGGCCGCCGACTTCGATCGCCGGCGTCAGCGCCAGCATGTTGGCTTCGGTCGCCCCACTCGTGAACGTGACGTTCCTTGCTTCGGCGCCGACCAGATCGGCGACGTGCGCGCGCGCCTCTTCCACCATCCGGCGGGCAGCGCGGCCCTCTGCGTGTACGGAGGACGCGTTCCCGGTCAGGCCTAGCGCCGCAGTTACGGCCTCGCGCGCCTCGTCGCGCAGCGGGGCGGTCGCATTCCAGTCAAAATAGGCTCGCTCAACCATGGCTTTCGCCAATACCTAATTACCGTTTTTCGTCTAGAGCCCGCAAAAAGCTTGCTTTTTGCCCTGGGGATCGTGGTAGAAGCCCGAAATTACCCGGCCCTTATAGCGTGTGTTGCGGCTGGGAACAGCGGAAATCACATAATTAGAATAATTCTAAACTACCCGCCGGGTGTCGTTAAGTTCCGCCGGGGACACAACAAATCCCGCTGCTGCCCAATGTGGTATGCGCGGTCCGAGGTCGACAGCAATGCCTGAGATTATCTTCACCGGCCCCGCCGGACGCATCGAGGGGCGCTATCACCCCGCGCGCCAGAAGAACGCTCCGATCGCCATCGTCCTGCATCCGCACCCGCAATTCGGCGGGACGATGAACCACCCCATCATCTATCAGCTCTACTACGCCTTCGTGCACCGCGGCTTCTCGGCCCTGCGGTTCAATTTCCGCGGTGTCGGACGCAGCCAGGGTTCCTTCGACCATGGCCAGGGCGAATTGTCCGACGCAGCAGCAGCACTCGACTGGGCGCAGACCATCAATCCGGAGGCGAAAAGCTGCTGGATCGCCGGCTTCTCGTTCGGCGCGTGGATCGGCATGCAACTTTTGATGCGCCGTCCGGAGATCGAGGGGTTCATTTCGATCTGCCCACCCGCGAACCTGTATGACTTTTCGTTCCTGGCACCCTGCCCGTCGTCCGGCCTGATCATTCATGGCGACAAGGATGCCGTCGTCCCGCACAAGGACGTCACCACTTTGGTGGACAAGCTCAAGACCCAAAAGGGCATCGTGATCGAGCAAAAAGTTGTGCAAGGCGCCAATCATTTCTTTGACGGCAAGGTGGAAGCGTTGCTCACTTCGATCAGCGCTTACCTCGACAAGCGCCTGAAGACCGAACGCAAGCCGGCGGCCTAGTACTCCGCCGCCGGCCGGCGACATGTTCGGTCAGAATGGTGACGCGCGGACGCCCGTCCGCGATGATTGATCATGTTGCTTGTCAAAACCTATCTCGACAGAAGCCCGATTCACGGGCTCGGCGTTTATGCCGACGAATTCATTCGCAAGGGCGCCAAGGTCTGGCGGTTCGTCGAAAGCTTCGATCGGGTCTATTCTCCGCAGGAATTCGCCAAACTGCCCAAGCCGGCTCGGGACTACATCAGGAACTACGGCTACCGGGTCGACGGCGAAGTGCTGCTGACCATCGACCACGATCACCACATGAATCATTCGGAAGATGCCAACACCCATTGGCGCAATGGTCACATCGTCGCCAGTCGCGACATCCGCAAGGGCGAAGAGATCACCAACAACTATCGCCTGTTCGACGCGGCGTTTTGCGCAGCTTTTTTAAAGCCGAAGCGTCGATTGCCACGCGCGCGCTCTAGGGCCGCGCAACGACCCCGCCCGTAAGTGGCGCCACCACGCCGGTCGTTTTCGGAAAAGTGATCGGCAGATCATTGAGCGTGCGCACCGCGAGATAGGCAAATGCCTGGGCTTCGAGAGCGTCGGATGACCATCCCGCCTGGTCCGCCGTCTCCACCGTCGCCGGCGCAAGGCGCTGCTGGAGCATCTTCATCAGCGTGCGATTGCGTGCGCCGCCGCCGGCAACGATCCAGGCCTTCGGCACGTCCGGAAGATGAGGCAGAATGCGCCCCACCGCCTGGACCGTCAGCGCAGAAAGGGTCGCCGCGCCGTCCGCGACCGAATAGTCCGGCAGCCCGATATTGCTGAATGCAAACGCATTGCGGTCAAGCGACTTCGGCGTCTTGAGCTCAAAAAACGGGTCGGCAAGAACATTGTCGATAAAGGATTGGTCGGGCTTGCCGTCCGCCGCCGCGTCGCCGTGATTGTCATAGGGCGCGCCGGTGCGCGCCCGCATGAAATCATCGATCAATGCATTGCCGGGTCCGGTATCGCACGCGATTGGATCGCCGCCGTCGACGAAGGTGACGTTGGCGACGCCCCCCAGATTCAACACCGCGATGGGATGCGGGCGATCAAGATCGCGTGCCAACGCCTGGTGGAACACCGGCACCAGGGGAGCGCCCTGCCCTCCGGCCGCCACATCCGCAGCTCTGAAGTCATGGGCAACGGGCAGACCGAGGCGTGCAGCCAGTTTTTCGCCATTGCCGATCTGCACCGTCAACCGGGCAGCCGGTCGGTGCAGGACGGTCTGCCCATGGAAACCGACAATATCGACATCTGATTTCTTAATGTGTTCGGTTGAAAGGAATGCCTCGACCGTCTCGGCGTGGACACGCGTCACGAACTCGTCGGCTTCGGCCAGCACGCCGGGCCTCTGCCACCGGTCTGACAAAGCCACACCGCCCGCAAGCGCCTGTCGCAGGAGGTCGCGTTCCGCTTCGGTATATGGCCGGTAGCCCGTCGGCCCTAGAGCTTCGATGCGTTCGCCGTCGGTCTCGATCAACGCCACATCGACGCCGTCGAGCGAGGTCCCGCTCATCAGGCCGATCGCCCTCACTAACCCCAACACCCACCTCTTTTGTCGGCGCACGTTGGTTGAATCCAACGCCGGACCTGTTACACCACCCGCCGACGCATGCGACAAGGCCGCCGCCGAGATAGCAGCAATGAGCGCCTATAAATCCGACTTCCTGAACATTCTGGCTGAGCGCGGTTTTATCCACCAGGTCTCGGAGCCCGAGGCGCTGGATGGGCGTGCGAAGGCGGGCGCAATTACCGCCTATATCGGATTTGATTGCACCGCGGCCTCGCTGCACATCGGTTCATTGCTGCCGATCATGATGTTGTATTGGCTGCAACAGACAGGCCATCGGCCGATCGCCCTTATGGGCGGCGGTACCACCCGCGTCGGCGATCCATCCGGCAAGGATGAAAGCCGCCGCGTCCTGACCGACGATGCGATCAATGAAAATCTCAAAGGCATCCGCGCGATTTTTTCGAAGTTTCTGAAATTCGAAGGCGACGGCGGCAATGCCATCATGAGCAATAACGCCGACTGGCTCAACAAGCTCAACTACATCGATTTCCTGCGCGACGTCGGCCGGCACTTCTCCGTCAACCGGATGCTCGCCTTCGACTCTGTCAAGCTGCGGCTCGACCGCCAGCAGGAGCTGTCGTTCCTCGAATTCAACTACATGGTATTGCAGGCCTACGATTTCGTTGAGCTCAACAAGCGCCACGATTGCATCCTGCAAATGGGCGGCTCCGATCAGTGGGGCAATATCGTCAACGGTATCGATCTCGGCCGCCGCATGCGAAATGCGCAACTATTCGCGCTCACCGCGCCGCTGATCACCACGTCGTCGGGCGCCAAGATGGGCAAGACCGCAGCCGGCGCCGTCTGGCTCAACGCCGACCTCGTGAGCCCCTACGACTATTGGCAATACTGGCGCAATACCGAGGACGGCGATGTTGCGCGCTTCCTCAAGTTGTTCACCATCCTTCCGTTACCGGAGATCGCCAAACTGGCCGCGCTCAGGGACAACGAAATCAACGAAGCGAAAAAAGTCCTCGCTACCGAGGCAACCGCGCTGGTGCACGGTCGTACGGCCGCAGAACAAGCAGCCGACACAGCGCGCAAGACCTTTGAAGAAGGCTCGACTTCACTCGCTTTGCCCACCGTATCCATACCGTCCAAGGATCTAGCCACCGGTATCGGTGTCCTCAACGCCTTTGTCCTTGCGGGCCTCGCTGCGTCCAATGGGGAGGTTCGGCGCGCAATCACTAATGGCGCGATCGCGATCAACGATGTACGGATTACCACCGACAAACATGTGATTGCCGCAAAAGACGTGACGCGGGACGGCGTCATCAAGCTGTCGCTCGGCAAAAAGCAACACGTGCTGTTGAAGCCGAGCTGACTACGCCCTCACCGCAATGGCGGCGCGAAATTCGGATCGAACGTCCCGGGCGACGGAATGAATTTGCGCAGCAGCCCGGGCGCAATCGCGCTGACCGGATTGACGGAAATGCGCGGCGCCCCCGGCGGACCGACCGCTTCGTAGTTGATGCCGACCAATCCCTCTTTGGTGCCGCCGCCGAGGAACAACCCGACGATCGGGATCTGCCCGAACATATTGTTGAGGCCGTAGAACGGCACGAAGGTCCCGCGTAAATGAACATCGTCGCGCGTGTAGTCGATGTTGCCTTCGACCGTTGCGCCCACCAGCGGCCCGCGCACGATGCCCTCGCGGACGGACATTTTGCCCGGGAAGCGCGTGAAATCGGCGCGCATTTCGCTGAAATCAACCCCCGTGGCCCCCGCTGTGCCGGGAGCACCCGACACAACCCTTTCGAGCGCAGGCTCGCCACGCACAACGAAACTGCGGATAAAGAGCGTGCCGACCTGCGGCGACTGCTCTTGCGTCGGTGGGTCCATCGCGACCCACATCTGCCCGCCGAACATGCGTGGATACATGTCGGTGAATCGGAACAATGAACCGGCATCATCGGTCTCGAAATAGATAACCTGATGATTGTCGCGGGCGCGGACACGCAGATCGCCATTGAGCGGCGTATCGCGTCCGATTTTGCTTGTCATGTTGAACGTACGAATACGGCCGCCGCGGCGTGACAGCTTCAGATCAAGCCCGCGCAGCGTTTCGCCATTATGGCCCGCAACGGTGCCGACCTTGATCTCGAGATCAAGGTCCTCCTGCTTTTGCCTGGCCTTGTCGGTATTCGCGAGCGATGATTTGACGAAATTTCGCCCATCATAAATATCGCCACGCATCGTCACGCGCAGTGCCCCGTCCGGACCACGGTCAGCCCGCAACGTAACCTTGTCGCCGTCGGACAATGCGAAAACCGGGAAATTTGCCGACATAACTTCGTTCGTGCCGTCGAGTTCAACCGAACCGCGAACGGTTGCGCCGGACCCATCGATGCTCAAGTCGTCGATCCGCACCGTTTTACCGTTCTTGAGCAATGTATAGGTCGCACGTGCGGGCCTGCCCGCAGGCTTCACCCATCCGGGCAGCAGGTTGTCGATTTTCACAGGCGTGAGATCTGCCTCGACGCTCATACCGTCATCGGTCGCATTGTCACTCACGCGCCCCACAACCTTGATTGGAATGGAGCCGGTAACGGCGGAGCCAAGATCCATGCCGAGCTTACGACGCGCCGCCTCGTCGATCGTTGACTGCATATGCAATTCGGCGTCGGCTTCACCTTTTTGCTTGCGGAGATCGATCGACGCGGGCGTCCCGTTGATCTTCACGTCGCCTTTGATCTGGAACCCGTCCCCGGTAGCCACGGCCTTGAGCGTATTGGCTTCAACTTTCTGCCCGAGCAGCATCTTGTCGGCGGCAAAATTCGTGAGGTCCGCGCTGATCAGATAGCTCGACGCGTCGTCCGGCATCGGCTGGGCGATGGCCAATTTGACCGCGACCTGTGCGGAAATCGTGCCGCGAGTCGTCGCAGGATCGAGCGTGATGCCGACTTCGTCACGTAGTCCGTCGCTTGCAAGTAACGCTGCAGCAGCCGGCACGCCGCCATCGATACGGAAACTCGACCGCGCCGGCGCCGGCTTGGGATGGGTATCGGGCACCTCGAATACGCCACTCGCAATGTTGAGCTTTCGCCCCGGCGCTGCCTCGACAGTGCCGCGACCGAGATTGACGATGGCGTTTCTGCCGGTGATGCGAACCGTGAGATCGGCGTCGCGGATGGGCGGCAAATTCGAGATCGGACGCAATGTTGTCCCGCTCGTCTCGATGTCAACCGACAGCCCATCCTCCGGCACTGGCGGGCCGTTATGCTTGAAGTCTTCCAGGGGAGCATTACCGGCGACCACAACGCGCTCGACCATGCCGCCGGAAATATGCTCCTCGACCCATGACCGGACGGCGACGGCGGCAAAAAAAGGCCAAAGCCGTTTCAACGCCGACATCGGCATGCGCGTGCCGGCAACGCCGAAAGCGATGTGCGGCTCCGCGCCCCCGTAATCAAAGCTGCCCGTGACGGCAATTCCGATGTTATGCGAGGGGCGCGTATCGATGCGGCTCAAGTCACCCTGCTCCAGCTCGATGCGTTTGCGGTTCGTGTCGATGCGCGCCCGCACGGCTACCCGGTTGATCGCGATACCCTCGTCATCAGCGGAGGCCCCGGGCGCAATGATGATCGGGTCAATTACGGGATCGCCCCGCGTTACGCCGAGCAGCCAGGCACCGTTCTGTTCAGGCGCGCCTTCCAGCGTCGCGCGCATCGTGAACTGATTGCCGCCCGAATTGACCTGGAATGGCACGACCAAACTGCGCCGCCGCGCATCCCAGTTAAATCGGAAATCGGCGCGATCGATGTTCAGGCTGACCTTGTTGTTGTCGCGATCGACGATCGTGCCGGCATCCGCGATCAATTGTCCCTGCACCAGTTGCGGCGTGCCATCCGCCGCTACGTCGGCGCGAATACTCGCCGACAGAGGCAGGTCGACATCGAGATCGCCGGCATTCATCCGCATCGCCAGCATGATATCGCGCGTGGAAACTCGGCGCGCTTCGATGCCAACCGCACGCACGCCGTCGGCCATTGGACGCATCGCCGCGCTGATGACCCAGGGACGCTTGGGATTGTCCGACTCAAGACGAAAAACAACACCGCCCTGGCGGGGACGAGTCAGACTCGCGTTGATCCCGTCAAACGTCCAACGCTTTCCATTGCGCCGGTCGTCGACGACAAGATTTCCGTTCTTGAGACCGAGCTCGCGCAAATCGTGGCCGTCGAGACCTGTCTCACCGACTGCGTCGAGCCGGGCCATCATGCCCGCAATATTTTCGAACTCCGCGCCAAGCGCACCTTGCGGCCCGGTGTCTGGCCCAGGCCCGCCCGGTCGCGCGGGCTTGACCGTGGGCGCGGCCGTTGCGATCGGCCGATTGTCGGCGCCGGCAAACACGGTCAGCCGCCCGTCGGGCTCGATTCGAACAGACATTTCAGCGCCGACGAGATTGAGGCTTTGGGCGCGCAGTTGACCCATCAGCAAACTTCGGCCCGACAAGCCGACCTCGGCCTTGGGTGCGCTCGCCACGATCGTCCCGTCAGAGTCACGCACGACGATATCGCGCAAGCGCAGCGAGGTGCGGCCCCGCTCGTCGCGCTCGAGCTGAGTGCCGCCGACCTCGACGCTATGGTGGCCGCCGAAATTCTCCTCGATCGCGGCCTTCAGCCAGGGCGTCGCCACATCAAGTGGAATGGGTCCGCTCGACAATCGCCACCACAGACCGAGCACGACAATGGTCGCAAAGGCCCCGCAGATCGCCAGGCCCCAGAACAGACGCCGCATGAAAGACGAACGAAGCCAGCCGAGCGCCCTGTAACGCAGGTTGTTCCAGCGCCGGCCACCAAGGGTACGCGCGACCCGCCGGCGGTGCGGCGCCTGGCCCACAGCAACGGCATGGGCGCGATGACCGTGCTCCTGCTCGCTCCCCGTCATGCGTTTGGTCGCGCCCCTCGTCTGACGCTTTCTACGTATCGCGCCGGCCACCCAACGACTACGCGGCGCGGCTCACGGCACATATCGGTGGAACCCGTTGCGCCCCTCCGACGCAAATGGCATGTGCGACATGACCGCTCGAAAACGACGAAAGGAAGGCACATGGCGCGAGAACTTGTTGCGGGTGCGAAGGCCCCGGCCTTCACCCTGCCGCGCGACGGCGGCGGCAAAATCTCGCTGAAGGACTTCAAGGGCAGCAACCTCGTCCTCTATTTCTATCCAAAGGCAGATACGCCCGGTTGCACCAAGGAGGCTATCGCATTCTCACGGCTGCGCGCTGATTTCTCCAAGGCCGGGACGGCGATTCTCGGGGTTTCGGCAGACCCGGTGGCGGCGCAGGACAAATTCAAAGCCAAGCATAAATTTGCCATTCCGCTCGCTTCCGACGAGAGCAAGACGATGCTCGCAGCTTATGGGGGCTGGGGCGAGAAATCGATGTACGGGCGCAAATTCATGGGGGTCATCCGCAAGACGTTCCTCATCGACGCAGCCGGGCGCATCGTCCGGATCTGGCCAAAAGTACGCGTGCCTGGCCACGCCGAGGAAGTTTTGGCCGCCGCCCGCAGTCTCTAATTCGCGGCAAATACTAGGGAATTAAGATCATACCCCGGGGCATTTACCGGTTTCTTAACCATATCGGATTGATATCGCCCTGCTGGCCGGTAGCGATGACCGCCGAGCCGGCGCGGAGCGTCGATGCTGCATTCGTCCCCTTCGTATCACCCGGCAACCAACCAGACCGCCCGCCCAGCGCACGCACCCGCGCGATCCGCCGGGACGATGTCGCGCCATCTACACCGCAGCCATGACGGCTACACGCTCACGCACGCCGGGCATCAGATTCGGATTGGGCCGGTCGCTTTCTGGATTGTCGTCGGCACGCTGGTCATCATGGCGGTGTGGTCGATTGCAACCGGCACCTATTTCGCATTCCGCGACAATGTCCTTACCCGCCTGATCGGCCGGCAAGCCGAGATGCAATTTGCGTATGAGGACCGGATCGCCGAACTGCGCGCGCAAGTCGATCGTGTCATGAGCCGACAACTGCTTGACCAGGAGCAGTTTGAGAAAAAACTGAACGTCCTGCTGCAGCGACAAACGACGCTCGAACAACGCGCCACCGCTCTCGGGGGTGATGTTTCAAGCACGGGCTCGATCAAGCCGGCGCGGATTTCACCCCCCACGGCGATGCCGGCAGAAAAAACGCCACGGCCCTCACCTATCAACGACACAGTCATCTTCGTTGCACCGCCGGACCGCGAGGCGCGTCTGCAATCGCGCGAACTGCAAACGAACGCGACCCGGGTCGCCGAGCGCACGACAACAGGCGGTCTCAATGGAATGCTCGCGCGCGTTTCCCTGTCGCTCGACAAGGTCGAACAAAAACAATCGGCCGCACTCACCGATCTTGAAGAGCGCATCGATATCAAGGCGCGCAGCATGCGCAGTGTGCTCGCCGACCTCGGCATCGACTCCGCCCGCATGCCCGCTGACGCATCGGCCGGCGGCCCGTTCGTACCTTTGAAACCACCGCAATCCGGCGCCAGCGCGTTCGAGCGGCAGCTATACCGCATCAACGTCGCACGCGCGCAAGTCGATCGCTTTAGCCACGCACTGATTGCCGTGCCCGTGCGTAAGCCCGTCATCGGCGACGTGGATATGAGCTCGCCCTTCGGCATGCGGATGGATCCATTTCTGGGACGTCCCGCGGTTCACACCGGGATTGACCTGCGTGGCGAGATCGGCGAACCGGTGCGCGCGACGGCCACAGGCCGCGTATCCATCGCCGGCCGCGAGGGCGGTTACGGGAATATGGTCGAGATCAACCATGGCAACGGCCTTGCGACGCGATACGGCCACCTGTCGCAGATCGACGTGAAGGTCGGCCAAACCGTACGCATCGGCGAGGTCATCGGCCGAATTGGGTCGACCGGCCGCTCTACCGGACCGCACTTGCACTATGAGACGCGGGTCAACGGCGAGGCGATAGACCCGCAGAAATTCCTGCGTGCCGGCCTTCGGCTAGGCAGTATTTAAGCCGCGAGAGCGGACCCATTGCCATTCGTCCTCCCAGATACCAAAAGTCATAGATCGGCAGCGTAGCCCGGGGACGAAATCAATATGCGGAACAAGCCACGCCATCCATGGCTTGGGGCGGCCGGCTTCAAAGTCGCCTTGTCGTTGTTCGAACCGTTTTTTCGGCGACGGCACATCTTTCGCGCCGATAGTGCATTTGCGCGGGCCCGATTTTCGGCCATCAGAGAAAAGATCGAGCGGGGTGAACCCGCTTATATCGCCGGTGTGTCGGCTGTGGGGATCCATAATTCCGGCATCGCGCTTGTCGAGGTCACGCGAGAGCGCGGGCCGCGGTTGATCTTCAACAACGAGGAAGAACGCTTCTCGGGCGAGAAACACACCAATGCCTATCCGCGCCATTCCATCGACGCAATGCTTTCGGCCATGTCCAGAATGGGCCTCGGCGTCGCCCACATTGATGCCTGGGTCGCCTCGTGGGACTACGTGGCTCTTTGGTCGACACTGATACGCATCACGCTCGACGAGGCTCCCGCAAGTTTCAGCCTGCTCCGGGAGCAGGACACGCCCGCATTCAATCTGCGCGCTGTCGACCGCGGCATGCGCGCCTCACGTCACATCACCGAACATCTGGGCCTGAGCGAGCCGGTCTCACTGATTGGCACACCGCATCACGATAATCATGCGTGGTTTTCCTTCGCCGCGTCGCCGTTTGCGCGCGACAAGGAGCCCACAATGGTGGCGGTGCTCGACGGGTTCGGCGACATGGGCGCCGTATCGCTGTACGTCTGCCAGGACGGCCGCATGCAGCGCATTTACTGCAACAACAGCATTTTCGACTCGCTCGGCGTTTTCTATTCGGTGATCAGCTCGACGCAAGGCGGCTGGACCTGGCTCTCCAGCGAAGGTCGCTACATGGGCGCCACCGCCTACGGCAATAACGACCGGAAAACGAACCCTTATTACGCAGCACTGAAGCCGATCTTCGATTTCGCAGCCGACGGACAAATTTATCTCAATCGCGATCTCGCGAATTGGCAGCGCGACATTAGGGACAATCCATATACCGACGCACTCACCCGCATTCTGGGCGAACCGATTGCACAAAAGGATATGTGGAACCCGGATGCGGTTCTTCGCGTCGAAGACATCCGTCACAAGGAGAATACGCAGGAGCGTCTGGACAAGGCCGCCGCAACGCAAATGGTGTTCGAGGACGCGCTCATCCACGTGATCGCTCACTTCATTCGCACCACCAAAAGCGATCGACTGGTGCTCACGGGCGGCACCGCGCTCAATGCGCTAGCCAATATGCGGCTGCTCGAGCATTTTGACGAAGACTTCTATCGGCGCGAGCTGGGACGCCCCGGCCGACTCCACCTTTGGGTGCCGCCGGTCCCGAGCGATACCGGTGTAACTGTCGGAGCGGCCTACATGGCCGCCTACCTCGCCGGCCATGGACTTGGCGCGCCGATCGAGCACGCCTTCTATTGCGGGTCGCCCCCGTCCGAGCGCGATATCCGCGCGGCGCTTGCCGCAAGTCCCGACCTCGAATTCATCGAGCTCAAGTCCGCTGCAGATGCTGACATGCAAGCGCTGTTCGCGGATTTCATGGCCTATATGACCGCGCAGGACGCGATTTTCGCGCTCTATCAAGGCGCCGCCGAAACCGGGCCGCGCGCGCTCGGCCACCGCTCGATCCTGGCCAATCCGTGCAACCCAAAGACTCGCGAAAATCTCAACGCGCGGGTCAAGTACCGCGAGGCCATTCGACCGCTGGCACCAATGATGACGCTTGAAGCGGCGAAGCAGTTTTTTGAACTGTCGGATGGCGCGAGCGATGCCGACTTCAACGTCTACAATTACATGGTGCTCACAGCGCACGCGAAGCCGGAGGCGCGCGCGCGTATTCCATCCGTCGTGCACGCCGACGGGACCGGCCGCATTCAGATCGTGCGCGAGAAGACCGACCCGCTCACGTTCATGTTCCTGAAGGCGCTCGGCCGCCGTATCGGCGTCGAAGTCGCCGTGAACACCTCGTTCAATGTCGCGGGCCCCATTGCACAGACTCCGGCCCAGGCGCTCGACACGCTGCGCCGTTCAAAAGCACTCGATGCCGTGCTGATGTTCTCCGAAGAAGGTCCGGTCTTTGTCGCATTGCACGGCGCGGCGCAAACCGGCGGCACACGCTTGCGTCAGTGGCTGGCAGGCTGGCAGAAAGAAACCGGGCACCGCCTGGAGCTTTAGCAGCTACTCGACATCCTCGACCTGCTCCGGCCCCCCACCAAACGCTTTTTGCGCCAGCGCTGCCTGCATGAATTCGTCGAGATCGCCGTCAAGCACACCGGCCGTATTCGATGTCGACACGCCGGTGCGCAGATCCTTCACCATCTGGTAGGGCTGCAGCACGTACGAACGGATCTGGTGGCCCCAGCCAATGTCGGTTTTGGCGGCCTGCTCGGCCTCCGCTTTTGCCTCGCGTTTCTTGACTTCCATCTCGAACAGCTTGGCGCGCAACATGTCCCAAGCCATGGCGCGGTTTCGGTGTTGCGAGCGGTCCTGCTGGCATTTGACGACGATGTTGGTCGGAATGTGCGTCAATCGCACGGCAGATTCCGTTTTGTTGACGTGCTGACCACCGGCGCCGCCCGACCGCATGACGTCGGTGCGGACGTCATTCTCGTTGATGTCGATCTTGATCCGGTCATCGACGACCGGGAAGACCACGACGCTCGCGAAAGACGTGTGCCGCCGCGCATTGGAATCGAACGGTGAGATGCGGACCAGACGGTGCACGCCATTCTCACTCTTGAGCCAGCCATAGGCATTGTGGCCCTTGATCATGACGGTCGCCGATTTGATACCGGCGCCCTCCCCCTCGCTCTCCTCGATCCAGTCAACCTTGTAACCGTGCTGCTCTGCCCAGCGCACATACATGCGCATGAGCATGCTGGCCCAGTCCTGGCTTTCGGTGCCGCCCGCCCCGGCGTGCACCTCGAGATAGCAGTCGTTGGCATCGGCCTCGCCGGACAACAGCGCTTCGAGCTCACGCCGCGCGACTTCGGCTTTCAGCCGCTTCAGCGCGGCTTCCGCTTCGGCGATGGTTTTGTCGTCGTTCTCGCCCTCGCCAAGTTCGATCAAGGTGACCTGATCGTCCAGCTCCTGCTCAATGCGACCGATGGCCTTGAGTTGATCATCGAGCGCGTCGCGTTCGCGCATAACGCGTTGCGCACGGGCCTGGTCGTTCCAGAGGTTGGGGTCTTCCGACTCTTTATTCAGTTCGGCGAGGCGCTGAGTCGCGGTGTCGACGTCAAAGATGCCTCCTCAGCAGCCGCACTGACTGCTTGATTTCCTCGACCAGGTTTTGAGTTTCCGCGCGCATATCGAATTCCATTGCCGCCGGGCGGCCCTTTGAGTCGTGTGTGGGGATTTAACGTCGCAACAGCGCCGGTGCAACACTCGAGGTGTCAGGCCTCAATAGAGCCCGCCCGTGCCCGAGCGTACGGCTCGATCCGCATCCGGGCTCACCCCGACGCCCCAGCCGCGCCCACCGCCATTGCCCGGGTCATCGCCGTTGCCGACGACCGAGTAGTTGTCTGGTGGCGCTGTCCCCGGTTTGAAGGCCTCAAGGATCGCGCGTTCGGTGCCGGGACCAGCGCGCGTCCCGCTTTTCAAGTCGACTCGAATGAGCTTAATGCCCGGCGGCACGCGGAACGGTGCTGCGGGCTTGTTGGCGAGCGCGACTTTCATGAAGTCTTTCACGATCGGCGCCGAGAGATGCCCGCCGGTCGCTCCGCGCCCAAGGTGGCGTGGCTTGTCGTAACCCATGTAGACACCCACCACGAGATCCGGTGTAAAGCCGATGAACCAGGCGTCCTTCTCGTCGTTGGTGGTGCCGGTCTTGCCGGCCACCGGCTTTCCGACCTCTTTCTGGAAGCCAGCGCCGGCCGCTGTGCCGCGAAGAACGACGCCTTCCATCATCGAAGTGATCTGATAGGCCGTCATCGGGTCAAGCACCTGCTGGCGCCGATCGATCAGCGACGGCTCGGGCTGGTCTTCCCATTTCTTGGCATCGCAGCCGACACACTCGCGTTCGTCGTGTTTGTAGACCGTATGGCCATAACGATCCTGAATACGGTCGATCAGCGTCGGCTTAACTTTGCGTCCGCCGTTATCAAACATCGCGTAGGCGGTGGTCATGCGCAGCAACGTGGTCTCGCCCGCGCCGAGTGCAAAGGACAGATAAGGCGGCAGATCGTCATAGATGCCAAAGCGCTTGGCGTATTCGGCAATCAACGGCATGCCGATGTCCTGCGCCAGCCGCACCGTCATCACGTTGCGCGAATGTTCGATACCGTAACGCAGTGTGGAAGGGCCGGCAAAACTGCCTTCGTAGTTTTCGGGTCTCCAAACGCCGGCGCCAGGCCCCTGGTCGATCTCGACCGGCGCGTCGAGGACGATCGTGGACGGTGTGTATCCGTTGTCGAGCGCAGCGGCGTAGACGAGCGGCTTGAAGGATGATCCCGGCTGCCGCAGCGCCTGCGTGGCCCGGTTAAACTGGCTCTGGTCGTAGGAGAAGCCTCCGACCATCGCGAGCACGCGGCCGGTCAGCGGATCTTCCACCACCATCGCGCCCGAAACTTCCGGTATCTGGTGCAAAACAAATTGGCCGTCGGACTTTGCAGGCTCCACGTAGATGACATCGCCGGGAGCAACGACCTGGCTGACTTTGCCGGGGGCCTTGCCGCCGGACTTGGCCCACTTCATTCCTTCGAGCGGCAGAATACCGATCGTGCGCTCTTTGCTGACGAAGCCGCCCGGCTCGCGCCCCGGCTGCAAGCCGATGCGGGCAGATTGATCGCCCACTTCCAGCACGACCGCGAGCCGCCAAGGCGCAACGTCGCTCAAGGCTTTTACTTCGGCGAGTTTGACGCCCCAGTCACCGGCGATATCGATCTTGGTGACGGGCCCGCGCCAGCCCTGCGCTTCGTCGAACCGCACCAGGCCATCAGTGAGGACCTTGCGCGCGAGGACCTGATACTTGGTATCCAGCGATGTGCGAACCGAGAGACCGCCCTCGTATAGTTTCTTTTCGCCGTAGCGCTCGTAGAGCTCTCGTCTCACCTCTTCGGTGAAATATTCGGCGTTAAAGATATGCCCGCCGGTCACCTTTGTGGTCACGCCGAGCGCCGTACGTTTCGCTTTCTCGGCGTCGGCGGCCTTCACAAAGCCCGCTTCCGCCATGCGGTCGATGACCCAGTTGCGGCGCTCAATCGCGCGCTCGCGCTGCCGGAACGGATGGTAATTGTTCGGCGCCTTCGGCAGCGAGGCGAGATAGGCGGCCTCCGGAATGGTGATTTCGTTAACGGCCTTGTCGAAGTAGACGAGCGACGCGGCGGCTATGCCATAGGCACCAAGGCCCAGATAGATTTCGTTCAAGTAAAGCTCGAGGATTTTATCCTTGCTGTAAGTGCGCTCGATTTTGAGCGCGAGCAGCGCTTCCTTGACCTTGCGGGCCATGGAAAGTTCGTTTGTCAGCAGGAAGTTCTTGGCAACTTGTTGCGTAATGGTCGAAGCGCCCTGCGGGCGGCGGCTCGATCCATAGTTCTGAAGATAGACGAAGCCGGCACGGGCAATGCCGGTGAAATCCAGCCCGCCGTGTTCGAAGAAGTTCTTGTCCTCGGCCGCGAGGAAGGCGTTGATGACCAGCTTCGGCACCGCCTGAATCGGGATGTAAAGCCGCCGCTCACGCGCATATTCGGCAACCAGCGACCCGTCGGCCGCGTGCACGCGCGTCATCACCGGCGGCTCGTAGTCCTGAAGCTGCGAATAATCCGGCAGATCCTTGGAGAAATGCCAGAGCAGACCGGCGGCGGCACCCACACCCACCACGAAGAGGATGGTGCCTGCCGCGAACAGGAAGCCTAAAAAGCGCAGCATGAGCTTCATGGTCGAATGGTCCCGTCTTGGGGCCGGTAAAATGCTTCATCCGCCGCTGCAGCGAGCCACAAGACTGGCAGGAACCTTACCACCGCCCTGACATCATAGTCCTTAACAAAGGCGGCGGCGTGATCCTGTGTTTGCCGGGTTTTATGTTGAAACTGAGGCCGGTAGCCCATGCTAGTTGCGCCCCCCGCCGGCCCCGGCCCCGGCAACCCGGGGCGTAAAGAAGGTATCGACAGCCTGGACCAACGCCTGGGCGGTGCGGGCGCGCCAGGCCGCTGAATTGAGTTGCTTGAGGTCATCCTTGGTCGACATGTAGCCCAATTCCACCAGGACCGATGGCACGTCCGGAGCCAACAGCACCTTGAAGCCCGCCGATTTGAGCGGGTGCTTGTGCAGCCGCGCGGCGGTCTTGAGTTCGCCAACCGCGGTCCGGGCGAATTGCATCGAGAAAGTCTTCGTTTCGCGCTGGGCGAGATCGACGAGGATATTGGCAACGTCGTCGGGCTCGGCGGTCAAATCAACGCCGGCAATGACGTCAGCCTTGTTTTCCGCCTCCGCCAGCCGCGCCGCTTCAGCGTCGGACGCATTCTCCGACAGGGTGTAGACCGTTGCGCCCTCGGCCTGCCCTTCATTGCGCGGCAAAGCGTCGGCATGGATCGAGATAAAGAGCGCCGCGCTGCGTGAGCGCGCGAAGCGCACCCGCTCGGCCAGCGGAATGAATGTGTCGTCCGCGCGCGTCATGGCCACCCGGTATTTGCCGCCGCCCTCGAGTTTTTCACGCAAGGTTTGCGCGAAGGCGAGCACGATGTCCTTCTCGTTTTCTCCACCCGAGCCCTTGGTGCCATTGTCGATGCCGCCGTGCCCCGGATCGAGCACGACCAGCGGGCGTGCGTCGCCATCCGATTTCGGCGGCACTTCGGCCGGCCTGTTTGTCGCGCTGTGCGCTGGACGATTTTCAAGCGCGATATTGCGCAGGAAACTCGCGCGATCCGTCACCGCCATGTCGAGGACGAGTCGTGCTGGCTGGCCCTCCACCGCATCGAGCACAAAAGCCTTGTCGAGATGCACAGGTCCTTTGGTGTCGATGACGATGCGGGAACCGCCCTGCATGATCACCCCGTAGCGAAATGCCTTCACCAGTCCCCGGCTTTGCTCGGCCGCTTTGGCCGGCAGGTTGAAGGTGACTTGCGGCAGGTCGACCACGACGCGGTACGGGTCTGCGAGCGTGAATGCGGCCACGTCGATCTTGCGATTCAAATCGACGACGAAGCGCGTTCGCTTGTCGTCCCCACCGATGCGCATATCGGTTGCGACCAGCGCCTGCTCTTTCGGTGCCGGCAGTACCCGAGCGGCCACATTGCTCTCGACGGCCATGGCGTCCATGGCGGCCGAGTCGCAAAGCAGCGCACCTGCCAGTGTGCCAATGATCGCAGTCGCACGGGCTGTCACGAATCCGGACCCTTTAAAGTCCCTTTTTAACCTATTAAGGCCCGCTTCGGTTAACGGAACTTGAGCAGCGGGGCTATTCCCTAAGCGGGTGTGGCCTAACTGCAAAGCATCCCAAAAGCTTCCCAAAAGCATCCCAAAAGCATCCCTTGCCAGCGGTGGTTCAGGGCCGTATGTAAGGTGTGCTTATGGTTAGAGTTCCGGTTGTGCCGCGTTCGGGCCCCGGCCGCTTAGGTCCTGTACCGCCCCCCTCGAGGAGGTCGGCGGACGGCCAAGCGAAACGAGCCGAAACCCTTGTGAAGGACACCCGGATCAGTGCTCGGCCAGTGGGCCGTTCGCGACCTAACCGTGAGTGATGAGAAACCTCGGTTCGCGCCTTTGAGGCGCGACCGCAGCGCTACGGGTCGTAAGTTTCATGCTGCCACTGACGCAGCAAAGGTATTTTGAGATCTCTCGCCCACGCGCCGCCATAACGACGGCGCGCGCAGGCGGAGCTCTCGGCCACGCGGCCCTCCCCTTCCACACCAATCAGGCCTGTCTCCCCATCAATCGTCTTGCGCTGTCTTTATCGCGCGAGCGTGCGGGGATTCCGGGCCCAGTGAGATTTTACAATGGCCGACAAAATGTTGATCGACGCGACCCACCCGGAGGAAACCCGGGTCGTCGTGCTACGCGGCAGCCGCGTCGAAGAATTCGATTTCGAGAGCGCCAACCGCAAACAGCTTCGCGGTAATATCTACCTCGCCAAAGTCACACGCGTTGAGCCGTCCTTGCAGGCGGCCTTCGTCGACTACGGCGGCAATCGCCATGGCTTCCTGGCGTTCTCTGAAATCCACCCCGATTACTATCAGATTCCGGTTGCCGACCGGCAGGCGCTGATCGCTCAGGAAGAGCACGACCAGCGCGCCGCCGACGCGGAAGCCGACAGTCGCGCCGGACGGCGCGGCCGAAATCGACATCGCAGCGCGGGCCGCCACCGCGACCGCGACGTCGTGAAGAGCGGGCCGCTTGCAACCGAGGAGGCCGCGCCCGACGCGGCGGAATCTCCCGCCGGTGACGCCTCGTTTGCTGAATCTGCTCAGGAACCCTTCACGGACGCGACACCGCACATATCGGAAGCCGATGCGGCGCCGGCGGAGTTCTCCTCCGACGAACACACGCACGAACAGCACGACCATGAGGCCGCGGAGGACTTCAACGCGCCGCCGGCTACATCAGAACCGAACGAAGCGCCTCTCGAGACCATCGCGGAGGGCGAACAGCCGTCCGCCGACGCCGAAGGTGCGCTGACCCCGGAAGTCGCCGCTCCCGAAGCGGCCGACGGCAACGGTGAAGAGCACCACGACGACGAAGCCGTCGAATCCGTCGGTGGCGCCGATGCCCTCGAAGAAGCGCAGGAGCGCATGCCGCGCTTCCGCCGCCAGTACAAAATCCAGGAAGTCATCAAACGCCGGCAGGTGATGCTGGTCCAGGTGGTCAAGGAAGAACGCGGCACCAAAGGTGCGGCGCTGACGACTTACCTTTCGCTCGCCGGTCGCTATTCGGTCTTGATGCCGAACACGCCGCGCGGCGGTGGCATTTCGCGCAAGATCACCAGCGCCGAGGACCGCGGGCGCCTTAAGGAGATCGCGCAAGAACTCGAAGTGCCGGAAGGCATGGGCGTAATCCTTCGCACCGCTGGTGCGAGCCGCACAAAAATCGAGGTCAAGCGCGACTTCGAATACCTGCTGCGGCTGTGGGAAACCGTGCGCGATCTCACGCTCAAATCCACCGCACCCAAGCTGGTGTACGAAGAAGGCTCGCTCACCAAACGATCAATTCGCGACCTTTACGGAAAAGACATCGAAGAAATCGTTGTGTCCGGCGAACAAGGCTACCAGGAAGCGCGCGAGTTCATGCGCATGCTGATGCCGAGCCACGCCAAGCATGTGAAGCATTATAAAGACACGCAGCCACTGTTCACCCGCTACGGCATCGAGAGCCAGCTCGACGCCATGTTCTCGCCGGTGGTGCAATTGCGCTCCGGCGGCTACATCGTGATCAACCAGGCGGAAGCGCTGGTCGCCATCGATGTCAACTCGGGCCGCGCCACGCGCGAGCATCACATCGAGGACACCGCACTCAAGACCAATTGCGAAGCCGCCGAAGAAATTGCCCGGCAACTTCGCCTGCGCGACCTCGCAGGGCTGATTGTCATCGACTTCATCGACATGGATGAAGGCCGCAACAACCGTACCGTTGAGCGCCGTCTCAAAGAGGCGCTCAGGCATGACCGCGCCCGCATCCAGGTCGGCCGGATTTCGCATTTTGGCCTGCTTGAAATGTCACGCCAGCGCATCCGCACCTCGGTGCTGGAGAGCTCGACCGAGAAATGCCCGTTGTGCGGCGGTTCCGGTCATGTCCGGTCGGTGTCGTCGGTTGCGCTGCAGTTGCTGCGCGCCATCGAGGAAATGCTGAACAAGGGCGCAACCCACAATTTGATCGTGCGCACGCGCGCCGAAGTCGCGCTCTATGTGCTCAACCACAAACGGGCGCACCTGCGGGCGCTCGAAGAGCGCTTCCGCGTCACCCTCACGGTATCGGCGGATCCGACCGTGACCGGCCAGCAATCTTACGTGGTCGATCGCGGCGAGCAGGTGCACACGGTGGAAGCCGCAAAAAGTATTGCCGCCGCGCAGCCGGTGCCGCTCCCGACGATCGAGGAAGACGATTTCATTGCCGACGAGGCCGAGGAAGAGGTTGTCGAGGCGCAAGAGCACGAGCAAGAAGCTCAAGAGGCTATTGCGCCTGCGCAAGTGGACGAGGAAGCGCCGCGTCGCGATGGCGAACGCGAAGGCGGTCCACGGCGCCGGCGGCGGCGCGGTCGCGGCGGCCGAGGCCGCGGTAGCGAACCACGCGAAGGTGCCCCCGCATTCACGCATGACACTGTTCCAGAGCATGCGGTCACCCACGAAGATCACGATGCGGGCGCACCCGAAGAAGAAGGCTTCAGCCCGCCACAGCCCCGTCCGGAAGGCGGCCAGTCCGGCGAAAGCGATCGCGACGGCGTACGCCGTCGGCGCCGACGCGGCCGCCGCGGCGGCCGACGCAACCGTCCACACAATGGCGAAGCGCCGTTCCGGTCCGCCGAAAATGGTGCAGAACCGGAATTGCAACATGCCGTCGAGGACATGGACCGTCCGCCGAGTTACGACACGACCCCGGCTCCATCCTATGCGCCGCCAATCGAACAACGCCCGGCATCGCCGGCAATGGAGCCTCCGGCAGCTGCTGCACACGCGCAGGAGCCGCCACGTCGACGCTCGACGATCCGCGAGCCCGCGCCCTTTGCCAGCGAGCGAGCGCCCGTACCGCCCTCGCCCGCCGCGCCATCGACTCCGGTGATATCCAGCACCGGGCCTGAGGAGCCAGCAACGCCGAAGCGCGGCTGGTGGGGCAAACGCCTCCTCGGCGACAAGAGCTAACCACCGCAATAGGAGCGACAATAATGCTGCGAACTTTGGCCATCGCCCTTGTCACCGTTGTGCTGGCGGCAGCGCCGGCACTCGCCGTCACCTCGCAGGAAAAAATGGAAACCTGCAAAGTGGGCGCGGAAAGTCAGCAGCTCGAAGGCGCAAAGCGCTCGACTTTCATCAAGAAATGCATGGCACAAGGCAATTACGAGCCGGCCGCCAGGAAGAACGCGAAAAAAATGACGGCGCCGCCGCCGAAGCCGCAGTAGCGAACACGCGCTCCCGGGCTATCTCGGGCCTCACGCTGCCGGTTGTTTTGCGGGGCGCTCGAACGGTTTCACGGTGAATGTGCGCAACTGGCCGCGACGCAGCACGTCAATCGCCACGTCGCGTCCGATCCTCTCCCGATTGAGCAGCCGGATCAGGTCATCAACGCCGGTCACGGGTTCGCCGTCGGCACGAACGACCGTATCGAGGCTCATCAGTCCGGCGAGTGCCGCCGGGCCGTTCGGTTCGGCCGCGGTAATCATCGCACCCGAACTGTTCTCGATCTGCGCCGCGCGCGCATGCCGACGCGGCACTGCGGTCGTCTGCGCTGACACGCCGATATAGCCGCGGCGCACGCGGCCATGCTGGATCAACTCGCTCAGCACGAACTGCGCGGTGTTGCTGGCAACAGCGAAGCAGATGCCCTGCGCGCCCATGATGACGGCGGTATTGATGCCGATCACCTCGCCGCGCGACGACACGAGCGGCCCGCCGGAATTGCCGGGATTGAGCGCCGCATCAGTCTGGATCACATCCTCGATCAGCCGTCCGTTGCGCGAGCGCAATGAGCGACCGAGTGCCGAGATTACGCCGGCCGTCACGGTGGATTCGAACCCGAGCGGATTGCCGATGGCGACGACCAACTGCCCACGCTTGAGCGTCTTGGAATCGCCGAGTACAGCGCAAGGCAGATCGCGCGCCGAACCGGCGCGTAGAAGCGCCAGGTCTGTGTCGGGATCCTCCCCCAAACTGCGCGCCTCCATGACGCGACCCTCGGCATCCTGCAACTGGATCGACTTTGCACCTTCGACGACGTGGCAATTGGTCAGCACGAGACCGTCCGGCGCGATGATCACGCCAGACCCGACGCCACCGCTGCGGCCATTCCCTTTGCCAACCTCCACGCGCACCACCGCTGGACCGACGCTGTCGGCCACGGTGGTTACGGCGTGAGAATAGGCATCGAGGATTTCGGTGTCGGAGCCCGACGGCGACGCAGCGTCGCCGATGTCCCCGACATCGGTCGATGAAGAAAAATCAAGCATGGTGCTTTCGGAGCTTCGAGAGATGTTCAGGCATGTAGGTATCGGCCAGCATGAATAAAAGATGGCGCGTCGATTGCAGCATTTCCTTCAAATTGAAATGATTTCTTCAGGCTTCCTCAAATCCCGGATGGTAAATATTCAAGCAAACTGAAGGCCTTAATTACGGACCGCGTCATGGCCGTTGTCGCTGCAAAAGGCAAAAACCGCCGCGCCAAAAATGGTGTTTCGGCTGGCGAAGGCTTGCGCGCCGTGATCGCAACGGCGGCGTTTGCCGGCATCCTCATTCTGGCGATTTTTGTAACCGCCGGATCCTATTTGTCTCCCGAAACTGTCGACAGAAAATCGGTCGCAAAAATCACGCCGCTGCCGCCCTCTGTCGAACAGAGTGCAACCGCCCATAGGGCCGCGGCCATCGTGGTCGAGACTGACAAGAAAGGCCGCTGCGAAGAGCGACGCTTCGATAATCGCACCGGCAAAATCATCGCGTCGAACTTCGTGGACTGCGATGCCCGCCTGGAACGCGACACAACCCCGTCGGAAACCATCAATAGCGAGCGGATACGCACCATCCTCGGCGCGTTCAAGCGGTAGCGGGTCAGCTCACCGCCTCAGCCAGTTGCCGATCCGCTCGACGGCCTCGCGCATATCCGCCGCCGAGCCCGCGTAGCAAAAGCGCATAAAGTGCTTGCCCTCGATCGGATCAAAATCGATGCCCGGCGTCGCCGCTACACCCGCCTCGTTCAGCATGCGCTTTGCGAAATCCAGGCTGTCGTCGGAAAAGCGCGCGATGTTCGCGTAAAGATAGAACGCGCCATCCACCGGCAGAAACTTGTCGATGCCCGCTTTGGGCAAACCGTCGGTGAGGATGCGACGGTTTTCTTCATAAGTATGCTTGACCGCTTCCATCTCGTCGCGTCCGTCGAAAGCGGCTTCCGCCGCATATTGCGCCAGTGTCGGCACCGAAATCGCCAGATTGCCCTGCAGGCGCTCGACCGATCGGACAAGACTGTCCGGAACGATCATCCAGCCGACGCGCCATCCCGTCATGCAGAAGTATTTCGAAAACGAGTTGATGACGAGCACCCGTTCGGACACGTTCGCAGCTGTTTCCGCCGCAAAGGCATAGTCGAGCCCGTGATAGATCTCGTCCGAGATCACGCGAATGCCTTCGGCTTCGGCAACCGCGATCAGCCGCGAGAGCGCATCCGCATCCATCATGGTACCGGTCGGATTGGCGGGGCTCGCCACCACCACGCCTTGCAACGGCTTGCGCCGGTGTTCCGTGATCAAAGATTTCGGCGACAAGGCCCAGCGTGTCTCCTCCGAAGTCTGGATGAGAACGGGTTCACACCCGAGCGCGGACAGAATGTGCCGATAAGGCGGGTAGCCGGGATTGGCGAGCGCGACGCGATCGCCCGGTTCGAACAACGCCAGAAACGCCAACACGAAACCGCCCGACGACCCGGTGGTCACCACTACGCGCGCAGGATCGAGAACGAGGTCGTAAGTATCCTTGTAATGACGCGCGATCCGCGCCCGCAGCGACGGGATGCCGAGCGTCTCGGTGTAACCGATGCGCCCGTGCGCGAGCGCGGCTTGGGCCGCCTTGATGGCCGTGGACGGCGCCGGTGCGGCCGGCTGGCCGACTTCCATATGAATGACGCGGGCGCCCATCGCCTCGCGCTGCGCCGCTGCCGCCATCACGTCCATGACAATGAACGGCGGAACATCGCTGCGTTTGGATGGTTTCAAGAGCTGTTTTGCCGCCTCAAGCATTGTTTCCGGCCCGTCGGGCCTTTACTCCCCGCCCCGCTCCCGCCGTATTCGCCGGATTGTTTGCGAACGGCACTGTCATGACCCAGTCGTGATGGCGTTCCGCGTTGACCGCCCCCTAGGGCGTCACTAGTTTCACGCCCAATTGGTAGTTAAATGCCCATTCGGGGCCAATAAATCGCATGTCCTTGAGCGGCACACCTATCAGGACGCAGCGCGGGGCGCCAGCAGCCCGCGCGATCGCGTTGCTGACTGCGATCGCCGTCGGTGCCGCCGCCGGACCAGCGGCTGTTCCCGCGCGCGCGCAAGACAGCGCGACCCGCGGCTTGCCGGTCATCCGCGATGCCGAAATCGAACAGCTGCTGCGCGACTATGCCCAACCAATTCTGCGCGCCGCCGGACTCGCCAAGCAGAACGTGCGGGTCGTTGTTCTCGGTGACCGCTCGTTCAATGCCTTCGTCATGGACGGCCGCCACATCTTTGTGAATGCCGGCGCGCTGTTCGACGCCAAGACCCCGAACGAAATCATCGGCGTGTTCGCGCACGAAACCGGACATCTCGCGGGCGGCCATCTGCAACGTCTGCGCGAGCAGCTTGCATCCGCGCAAACCGCGTCGATCGTCGCATTGATGGCTGGCATCGGAGCGGCAGTTGCCGGCGCACGCTCCGGCGCCGGCGGCGATGTCGCCGCCGCCGCGATCATGGCGCCGCAGGCGGCGATCATGCGGTCATTGCTGGCCTATGTTCGCACGCAGGAAGACCAGGCCGATCACGCCGGTGTGAAATTTCTTAACGCCACAGGCCAGTCGCCGCGGGGTATGGTTGATCTGTTCAAGCGCCTCAGCAACGAAGTTTTGTTCAATTCCAAATATATTGATCCGTATATGCAGAGCCATCCCATGCCGGCTGACCGTGTGGCGGCGCTCGAGACTCTCGCGCGATCGAGCCCCTATTGGGATCGTAAGGATTCGCCCGAACTGCAATTGCGGCATGACCTGATGCGCGCAAAGCTCTCCGGCTTCCTTGAGCGGCCAGAGTCGGTCGCGAACCGCTATCCGCTGAGCGACCACAGCCTGGCTGCGCGTTACGCTCGCGCCATCTCGACCTATCGACACTCCGACCTGCGCATGGCGCTCACCCAGATCGACGGGTTAATTCAGGCGGAGCCCCGCAACCCCTATTTCTACGAACTCAAGGGGCAGGCTTTGCTCGAGGGCGGCAAGCCGGCGGAAGCGGTCGCGCCGCTGCGGCAGGCCGTCGCGCTCTCGCAGGGAACGCCATTGATTGAAATTCTGCTCGCCCAGGCGCTCAACGCCACCAACAACCCGAAGCTCGCCGAAGAAGCCGTAGGCCTCCTGCGCACGGCGATCTCCCGCGAACCTGAAGCGCCCGAGGCCTACTCGCAGCTCGCCATGGCCTATGGCCGCAAGGGCGATCTAGCCAATGCCGACCTTGCGTCGGCGCAGGCTGCCTTTACGCGCGGCGATATCAAGACCGCGCGCCAGCTTGCGACACGCGCCAAGACTCGGTTACCGATCGGTTCACCGGCCTGGGTGCGCGCCGACGACATCGTCAACGTCAAACCACCAAACTCAAACGCCCGTATTCAATAGTCACAAGGACAAAATTTATGACCTCGTTCTCACGCTTCCTCACTGCCGCCAGTGTGGCGTTACTGGCGTTGGGCGCGCCGCAAATATCACGTGCCGACGAATTCTCCAGCCCGCAGCGCGGCGAGATCGAACGCATCGTGCGCGAATATCTCGTCGCACACCCGGAAGTGTTGCAGGAGGCGATGGCCGAACTCGAGAAACGCCAGAGCGCGGCTGAATCCGAAAAGCACAAGGCCGCAGTCAAGCAATATTCGCAGGCGCTGTTCAGCTCGCCGCGCCAGGTGGTGCTCGGCAATCCGACCGGCAACGTCACCTTTGTTGAATTCTTCGATTACAACTGCGGTTACTGCAAGCGTGCCATGGACGACATGCTCACGCTCCTGAAGAACGATCCCAAGCTTAAGGTCGTGCTCAAGGAATTCCCGGTGCTCGGCCCCGGCTCGGTCGAAGCCGCGCGTGTCGCGGTCGCCGTGCGCATGCAGGACAAAAC